>Ga0126337_10001555_pt1 | contig 13993 bp, 8 predicted proteins | sample DipCmetagenome_FD_92527 | JGI IMG/M metagenome (GOLD analysis project Ga0126337, IMG submission 92527) | Coral microbial communities from La Bocana,Puerto Morelos, Mexico - Diploria C A metagenome | ecosystem: Host-associated > Invertebrates > Cnidaria > Coral | place: La Bocana,Puerto Morelos... | reverse complement strand
CGAAGAACAGTTTCTGATTACGCTCCAAGAAGGGCAGCGGCCTTCTTTAACAGCTTGTCTTCTGTAGCGACGACCAGTCCTCACCCTGTTACCTACGGTAAAGTTTAACGTTTTAAATGTAAAAAAAAAAATGCAAATGACCTTTCTTTACCCTCGGCAGTGTTTATAGTACAAAGGCTAATGGGGCAGAGCAAACAAATGAAATAAATAATTCAAATTGAACATAACGTTGTCCCAAGTGGCCGGAGGCAAACCAGGTGGCTATTTACAAGAGTGGTCGACGATTTGAACTCAGGGCCACTGCGAAACAAATCCAGCTAGTGGTCAGTTTGTTTTCTTCAAAGGCCCAGAACACAGAGGCCCATTAGTCCGGCACGTATCTTTCTGTAGCATGATGGGACTAGGTGTATTACTCCTTCCTCTCTCATCTCTACTGTAAGAGTAAGGAGATATAATGTACAAGAACACAACCCAATTATTCCAGCTAGGGCTCAACACTCTCCGCTTAAATCGATGCGGCAATCGACTACACAATCTCCCAAGATGATGTCCTCAAGAACGAAAGTAACCCCCCTTACAGTGGCAGGAGCGGTGGTCCAGTGGTAAGGTGGACCAGGCAATCCGAGTTCCAGCATTGAATTGTTTCTATTGGAAGACACTTTACTTTCCACTTAGCAGTGTAAATGAGCAGGCCGAAAAGTGCTGGGCCAAAGCTACAAAATGCTCTGAGTTAACACGAAAGACGAGAAAATTACATCTAAGCACTGCATGCTACAGAAACCAGGATGAGTACAGCTACGCGCGACCTTATTTACAATACAAACAAAATGTTACGAGGTCACTCGTCCGTCCATAAGTTTTGTGAGTTTTGTCAGGTCGTGAAAAATGACGACAACTGGCATTTCTTGAGGTGACTATAAAAATCCGGCATTCTAGACCTAATAGGCCGAGAAATTAACATTATTATTGCCGCTACAATCACTTCGCCAGTGCAAACTGAACATGGCGCCTGGTTTAATTGAATTAATGAATAAAACTACATCGTTTTCACGTCCGGTAATCCCGAAGCTTGGAAATTAAGGAAAACGAGCTACACCAGCAGCCTCGGGCCAAAATATTCCAGAAAATTAAAACTCGTACACCATGGCTTCGCGTTGTTTCTCAATCAGAGTATTTCTATGCATTTTGCATCGGTGAACAAATTCAATCGATTTTTTACAAGTACAGAACTCTAAAATGTATGCAGCGAGCACTTCCTTGTTGCTTCCAAATGTGTCTATGTTTAAGCTCGATATTACGCAGTCCTTAAAATTCATCTCTGGAAATTATGCTAAAACAAGAGGCCATGATCTAGACCGTTGTCTCTTGACTAAAACCATTACTACGACAACAATTGTTCGGCCCAACGACTTTATCAAGAGAATGTTTATCAGAAGTCACTGAGGCTAAGGTGTCTTTCTTAGATAATGGCAATTAAGAACGCGTCTGTATGACACTTTCAGACATCTCATACATATTTCTACTTCTTAAAATATCAGTGAAGAACTGAAAACGTTTTTATGAAGCTTTGAATACACTCATTATTTTTTTTTAACAATAATGCTTTTCCGGCCGAGACTGTGTATTCTTAATTTGTTGCCGATTCCAGACAGAATATTGTGAATATCCTTAGTGTATAGGTATAGAGTTTTGTTTTCGAAAGCGAGACGTTAGCGCGAAATAAGCAAACCCTCTCGTCACCATACTGCTCTTAGTTCGCCCCTCTCGTCCTAGACCGCGCTCGGCTAGCTCGCACTTAACCCAATCGGGAGCCTGTTCGCAGGCTACAAAATTTTAGCCTTGGGTATATTAAAATTTCGCAAATTTCAGCCTCGATACTCTTATAAAACATATCCTTATTAAAAATAAAGAATGCAATACACTTTCAAATGTCACTAGACAACAATCGCCGGGGTGCCGCCGAACTGCGAGGGGTAGCCATACAAATTAACATTGAGTACCACTTGATCCTGGCCTGGTATGAAACTCGATAGAAATGTGTCCATTGGCAACTTGTCCCTGGCTACATACTGTAAGGTAGGAAACGCCGAAAGAGCGACCAAACGCAATTTGGCATTACAACAACCAGAATTGGAAAAAATCCGACCTTTGTGTTCGATGGCCTTCATTACAAAAATGTATCTAACTCGGCTATTTGATACAAAATATTCTCACTCAAAACGATTTATCACTTTTCTTCTCTTTATATTGAAATTTCTATTTTATTAAGACAGATATACCATCAAGTGGAACGCCTTCGAGCTTTTCGAAAGCACAGGTAACAACCAACTGAAAGTTGCAACACTTAGGTTGCTTACTCTGAAAGCAAGGAAGGTCCCTATTTTCTGAACTACAGTTGACCTGCACCCAGTCAAATACCAAATCGAGTGCTTACGTCAAATGAACAGGGATCAGCCCAAACACATTCCAGAGATAATCATCAATGGCACATGAATGCTTTTGGCAAATACGCTCTTCTAGAACATTCTTTCCAAAATAGATTAGATACTCTATCTGATGAACGACAAAGCGTATACTCATATTTAATTGAAAAGCATCCGAGTAAAACGAACCGTAAGCGAATGAAAACGTCGTCTTGATAGTATTCGCAGGTAAGTAAAAAAAGAGACAGAGACAGAACAGAAAATATTAAATTGTCATCAAACAGGAAATCGTGGTACAGTGTAAGTTACATGATGATGAATGCCATGGAACATATCTTTCACTAAAACACTTTAACTTGCTAAGCGTGGGGTCACCCACACTCCACAAGTTCATTACATACACCCCAGATATACCTTAGATAAAACCTTCAGCTTGCACTTTTTGAAAGCTTTCAAGTTTTGAAACGTTAATAAAATATTTTTAAACCACATTCTCCTATTAAGAGTGCAACTACTTGACGAATACCAGTCAAATACAGTATTTAACCAACCGCCGAGCCTATGATTAGTAAGCCAATCCAAAAAAAAAATTCAACAAAGAAAAAAACAACAAAGGAGGAAACAAAAGACGAATGCAAAGCAGGTTGTGTGTCTTTTAGGATTGAAATATTGGAATTTTAATTCCAGATCGAAAGGATTATTTTTACACACGCCTAAACAACCCAAAAATCTCAAAAATGAAAAAAATTGTCTTTCCACCCAGAAATAGTTCGCGACGAAATTTTGAACATGGAGGTTAAGGCCAGACAGACATGATCATTTACAAAAGATTACTTTATATCAATGTGAATGATCAAACAAATGCACAAACTCCCTGCACGAAAGCTTACCATATTAATCGTAGTTAAATAATGCGGTCTAGCACTTTTGCAAAAATTTCCCGATTTTAGCTTATTCTTTGAATGCACCTGTAGAGGGTTTCATTGACGAAAAGCAGAATTTAAATTTTATTTTTCATAGAGCAGAACGTATAACTGTGAAAGCGACAGCTACACTGAGTTTTCCTTTCTATACTTTTCACCAAAAAGCAAGAACAGAAAATCTTTGCAGCTTTTCAATGGTTATTCTTTCTGAACAGTCCTCAGTTGCAATTCGTGCAATAGCATAGCCCAAAAGGGATTGTATGGTGAATTTCTCTTTGTATTTGTTGTAGTTAAAAACTAAATTCAGGTGAAAAGTAAATTCCTTTGTCTCTTAACCCTTATTAGGGTTAGAAGAAAAAGGAAATTGAGAAACAAACTGGGTTAAATTAATTTTTGCCTGAATTTAATTTTTAACTACAACATATTCATTGTGTGTTTATCTAGATGATCGTCGTTCGTCACAGTTCAAACACTACAACTTGACTACTCGAACGTAGTCTGCAGACGCGTCACATTTGTTTCAAAAAACAGTCTTGAATATAGGATCAGTGGGAGTAATAAAGAATGGCACTTCTTAAAACGTTAAGCCTATGTTTATCACGCCTGTCCATTGTACGTCGATAATTCGTCTCATTTTTCACCTTTTTCGCCTTATGCTATATTTTTGAAGACCCTCTACACACCTACATCCAGTAGGACTGAGTATATCGAGCCATCTATTCAACCTGAACTAAACGTCAAAAGCAGAAGACTTTTTACACTAACTTTGCTTAAAATGTCAAGTGGCATAACTCTAATACGTGAAGGGGGCAGAAGAGATAAATGACTTTGCTGGTTTTGAAGAACAACTAGCTTCATACTTTTAAGACAGTCCAAATAGAGTAACACGAAATGAGATTTATGCAATCTATCCACAGACAGCCTAGAGGACCTCCTGTTGTACGTGAGGAAAAGAAGTACTGAAAGAGATGATTGACGAGATAAAAGATACCACTTGGTCAATAAGTCCCTGGTAGATTGTACAATGGCAACTAGAAGCCTACTTTCATCTAATGTCTTCAATTTTACCGATGCTGATAGGAATGAATGCAAAGCCATTAAAAGGCCACATTAGAAAGTAAACAAGCACTGTGTAAACGTTTTTCTTCGGTTCCTCTGCGGTAGCAGCATCACTGATGTACAAGTCGTCCCGAGTATTACTCACATACGTGAGCTTGCAGGCGTGTTGACAGGATGTAACAAACCAGTCATGTACACTTAAATATCACTGAAATAAATTATCAAAGCCCTAAATAGATATCTTATTTACTGGTGAAACGTTCCTTTCTCGACCCTCTTAGCCCCAATGTCGAACACAGATTGTTGTGCATTTATTTTGTCGACCCCTATAAATTCTAAGAATTTAATGTAAATATATCGCCTTGTTAGAGGGTGTTTTGTTGTTGTTTGCCTGTCTCCTTGACGTGACAATATAAGGGCAAAGGGAATGTCGTTCTTTTGGACAAACATACTTTATTTGATTGATTTATTTCTGGTTTCTTTTCATATTCATTCAAGCCAAATGATTGGAGAAATGCATCGATCTTTGACCATCTTTCAGTCTTAAGGCTCCTTCCTAATTTTCTAGACGCCAGAAATCTCCGTTAGACGAGCAATTTCATTTAGAAAATTTGATTTTCTGGGAAAGTTCATTTCACGTTCTATGACCTTGAAACGCGAGTAAACTGCACACTTTTTTCACTAGAGAAAATAAACAAACAGTGGCATAATTTTTATCTCCATAGAACCGCCGTTTAAATTAGTGTCAGCTTATTGAAAGTTATCATATGGCTCAAATTCTTCCAAGTAGGCAATAAGAAGTTGACACCTTCTCACAGGTTCTAGGACCCTAATGAACTTGAAGTCGGCAATAACCGACAATCAATCACAGTCGTTTCATATTAAAACTACAATTGGAACGAGAGGGGTACTGAACACAGCGGACACTATTAAACAGGAAACACAAATCTGCTGTACGCATGAGTAGCGATTTATCGAGAACCTGGATGATTTTGAATCCAGGTTAATCGGTTAATTGTAAAAGAAAAGAGCCCCCAACATTTCTTCTTTGAGTCACTACAAAAACGCTAGAATGTACCATGATTCTAGTTATTGAATTTTTTTTTATTTTTTCTTGAGTACATCAATGAACAGGAATTTTTACCTCTAACCAGAGTAAACGCGTGGAACCGTGGAAATCTTTTTCTGCACAGAAATAGGTCGGTCATTGGTTAGCAAAATGGTTCTCGTTGGTGCTGCGAGGGTCAACTAATCATGCTATACTGTCCATACTCAGTTGACTTTTACGTGTAGCTTATTTTCAAGTTAGCAATGGATTAGAATAGAATCGTCGCTGGACGCCAGAGAAACATTGAAAACATCTTTAAGATAGACATAACTAGACTGGGATTAATTTAAACAGCATACATCTTTGAGGTAAGAAACAAATTCGGGCTTACGTAAAATGTACTTACTCGGTCGGCTAATAGTGGCTTAACAGCGAAAAAGTATGGCCGTTCGAATTGAAAGTCAGTAATTGTCACCAACTGACTAAGAAAAGAATATGATTGCTGTTTTAGTCTAAGTATCTCAAGACGATAAACATAATAAGCTGAGGAGATTACACTGTCAGCCGCTAAACAACAATCCGACGGGCAGCCGGTGAACAGTGTTTGTATGTCTTGTTCTCAAGTCTAATACATGTCTGATTTCTCATCCTCTGACATATCTTCGGTTTTGCCATACTCCAAAATCTTGTAATTTCTACGGGCGCGATACAAATTTCAGTCATTTGCTTCCAAATTATGAATGGCCGATTATTCTATGCGTATAAAAATTCACGTCTTAAAGAACTGTTTCTCTCCTGTCGTTTGGGAAATTATTTAAACAACTGCTTATATTCACTAAACGAATACCATAATAAACAGGCGGTACTTACCTACAGAGACATCATAGTAGATCGCTAATAACAACAAGAAAGCGAAACTTTTAAGAGAAAATAATTGGCACATCATAGTCCTTCGTTCAGATTCCACTCTGTTTGGGCGCTTGGCGAGATATGCGACCGCAAGATATTAGTTTACAGCATCCGGCCGTAAATAGATTGTGGCGTTACCGTTTCTTGTCACGAAATCATTTACAAAAAGTAAATCCGTATTAATCATATCAACTCGGGAAATGACAAACTGATAGATGGCGGAGAAACAACAAGAGGGTTCAACGGAGTTAACCGTAGGCCGGAAAAAAACAGGCCAACAATTTGGCCATTCACAATTTGAAAAACTGAGAAAATTTGACTTTTAGCCAAATATCTCAAAGAAAAAATTAAGATCTCTTGTGAAGACTTATTTTGTGTTTTGTCTTGCAATAATAATGCCTTATCCATCCCAGAATAGTTCTGATTATAGTAATTAAATTAAACTTAATTAAACAATGAAACAACGCAAGAAAAACAAAACAAACTAAAACATTCTAAGATTTCTGTTGACCATAAGGATAATGAATTACCCGTTAGCATTGAAAAGCAAAAATATCGACCATTAGACCCCACTGTAATATTCCTAGAAGACACAAAGGCCAATGGCCGTGGACGCATTATTCGTCTGGACGAACATAGGGAAACATTTGTAGTTCGTCTGGTTATGTGTCTCTAATCGAAAAATAGTTCGTCTAGACGGATAATGCGTCTTATTCCCGTCTTTATACTAGAGAAGCATATAAACCAGACGAACTACAAATGTTGGCCCAAGTTCGTCCAGACGTATAATGCGTCGAGCAACTAGTATTCTACGCCTTGAGGTGACTTTGACTGGATCTTATCCCCGTGACAAGCCATCACCTGGTACGGCTCTTGTGTGGCGACAATTTATTTCCCTTCCTCTTCTACAGTAACACAAGATCCCCAGCATTTCTCTGCTACCTGCTGCCTCTTGCTAGTATGGTCTGCGCCAGCCATCTATTTTTCTTTATCGCGATCTCTGACTTGCTGCAGGAGGGTAATGGGCTCCTGCTTGCTGATATTCTGGGTCCTCACATTCCTCTAAATTAGCAACTTCTTGGAACTTCACAATTTCCTCCGGCCAGTTGTTAGATGAGGGGTGGAGCGTTAGGACAGAAATTATTTGCTCAACTCTAATCTCCAGTCTCTCCTCTCAGCATGGGCCAACCTCGTTCCCAGGTTCTCTCATCTTACCGCCCCGCTCGCTCCAGGGGGCGGTAAGATGAGAGACCCTGGGAACGAGGTTGAGCATGGCAACTCACACTGCTTTGATAAAGAACTGATTTTCCCTCTCGAATTTCTCCATTTCATTAAAACATTCTTCCATTTCTGCGGATTCCAGATCGGGTCCATTGTCTGTTCTCAGGGTACTATAGGTACCCCATATCCACGAGGGAACTATTTATCTAAACACTTCATAATTTAATTATGTCAATCTCCACCCATCGGCTGAAATAGTACACTAGGACCAACAAATATTCCCCTACTGGCATAGGCCCAAGTAAGTCCAATGCTAATTATGACATAGCCTTAGGGAAGCACGCGTAATTGGCTAATACGCTTGATCATTTGCCTGTGGGTGGCACGCTCACGTCAGTTTGTTTATCTGTAATTTTTCTCGGTTTGATCAAAAACACTCGAAGACGGACCAAAAAAAAAACAACAAACTGGTTTGTATCAACCGTTATCAGGCTAGTAATGCATAGCGAGGAGGTCGTACCATGTTTACCATGTTAACCGACAGCAGTTTGGCTGTTAGCTTGCTATTTAGGTTGACTGAGGACTTTGAAATTGCTTGTTTGTCCGAGTTAATTGTTGATGTGTCGCTTTGTCAGATTCTTGAATGAACATTTTCGCGCGGTTAATCGTTCTTTGACTTCATGTGAGTAGGAGATTCAGTAAATGCTTCCATCCAAGAAAATATGGAAGCACTTGGGAGGTTTGCTAAGCACTCAAGAAGCTAGAGTCGCCTAGGGTTACTCTTACGCTTCTTCCGTGCTTACAACAACCTCCGGCGCGCATTCGTAACTCGATAGTTGCACTTACCCATTTCATTAAATCTTGCCATGGCCTCTCTGGCCAACCTCGTTCCCAGGGCTTTTTCTTTTCCCCTCCTACCTTCAAGGGAGAAGCCCTGGGAACGAGGTTGCTCTCTGGCATCCTGGTTGTTTTCACCGGTAGAGTGATTGACTCCTCTGTAACCAGTTGACACCCGTAACACTCTCGGCACTTCCGTTACGCATCCTCGTCAACTCGTCTTGGCGATTTTCCTCGAAAAAGAATAAGGCTAACAATTAAAAAAGGACAGATTACAGACTGTTTATTTCTCCTTGGTGATAACATAGCTTTTAGTTGCGGATCATTTAGCAGTTCAGCATCTAGGTCTTAGTCCAGCCGTTATCGTCAAAAAATATGCTGAATTTGTCCACTTTGACGATAAAAGAGTGAAACTCTGCCAGATTAATTACTACGATCCCAAAAAACAACATTTTTTGATATGGATCCACCTAAAATTCGCTAGTGGTGCTGAGTACTGCGCATGCCTTAAAAATCGGCAACATGGAAACGAGGCTGAGCATTTTTAAAGTAGCTTTGTTCATTTAACATCTGTTGTTGATAAGAGGGTCATAATTTTTGGAATAAAACTTTCAAAAAAAAGTTTCACATGACCCTCTTACTAGAACTGATATAGCAATGAGCGAGAAACGTATAACCAAATTATAAAGCTTCTAGATAAAAGAATTGGAGACAAAATTGGTCGCTTATTCGTTACTTTTGTTTCTGTTTGTTCAACTAGACGCTTGAGGGGCGTTCGCTCGGGCTTCGTATTGAGCGTTTTGGTCTTGCATAGGACGACTGCGCCCGCAGTCTTATTTAACAAATAAAGATGCCTCGACTGTGCTCTGTTCTGTTACAAAGCACGTAGGAAGCGGTAGAGCACGAAAGAAGTGTAGGGGAAAACACGAGACGTAGTCGAGTGTTGTTATCTTCTTCTTGAGTGCTCTACCGCTTCCTATAAAGTGCTTTACAACAGAGCGGGACATAGTCTTCGAGGCTTCTTTTTTGTTTCATAATAAAGATTCCAATAATTTTCCCGCATTCGACTACATTTTAAAAGCAATCGTTTCTCCAAGGAAGTCAAAGTAGCCTGCAGTGCAGGCGTTATTTCGGAGCCGAACGCTAGATAAATCGGTTCGATGCCGCCATCTTGGATTGTAACTGGATGCTTGACCGGTAGAGGGTTGGTGCAGAGGCGAGGGTAGGGGTTGGGGAACTGTTTTCTTCCCCTTCCCCTCCCCCTTTGTCCATTTTTCCACTTAACCCCTACTCCCTCGGCGAATATCTTCTCCCCCCAATCCTCCACAGTTACTGAATCCAAGATAGCGGCCAAACTCGCAAGCCCAAAATACGCCTGCACTGCAGGCTAGTTTAAAAAAGGCGCCAGCCGTGCTCAACCTCGTTCCCAGGGACTTCAGGGTTCCGGGACTTCAGGGTTCTCAACCTTCACGTTCCAGGACAGGGACTGAAATAACCCAATCACAATCCTTGTTAATTTGATCGGCTAAACAGACGACAGCTGTCAATCAGAAACTGTACTTCACAGTTCAGCTAACCTTTCAGTTTCGAGTGGCTTTTGAGAGAAGAATGATGCCCTCCTACGTGTTTTGTCGGAATCTAGCAAAATTCGCGTAGGTTTTACACTGCTTTTGTTGTTAATGGTCTCCGTATGTTATATTTACTGTTGGCAAATAGCTCGTTTTTATTTTTGATCAATTTTTAAAAATTACGAAGCAAAATTTAATAGCCAGTTTAATGCCATCAATAGATTCCATGTTGCCGTGTTCAGTGATAGATCACAGATTACGTCAAAAATGTGGTAAGAAATAAAAAGTGGCATAAGACGGGCTACAGCCGAGTGTGTAGCTTTTTTATTTCAAAATCTTCTTACTACATTTTGACGTCATCTGTGATCTATTACTGAACAGACGCACGACAACATGATATGGAATCTAATCGTTAAGAAGCAATCTCCTAGTTCCTATGCGAAGCGAGCCGAATTGCGATTGGTCCAGAAAAATCAAGTTAGTTTTTGTCATCATAGTATCCTTGTAAGCCGAAGCCGTAAGCTTGGATGTTGCCTTGACTGCAGGAGTTGAAAGAATACGCTCGGAAGACTTGCGGTTGCGACAGGAGCCCAAACACTGGAGGTCATTGGACGTTGGAAATTTTTGTCCTCTGTGTTTTGGTGATGCTCAAATTAGTTTGACATAGTGTCGGAGACATCTTATAGCTGCAAAACAGTCTGACGTGAGCTGTAGTGAGCTATATTTTGCTCGCTCTTGCGTCATAAAACGGGCTGGAGCATTCGCGTCGGAAAGCAAGGTAATTACGAGTTCATTTTAACTGATTTTAAGACGTGATTTTTTGATGTTTCATTCCTGACATCAATCTGTCTCAACAATTATTTTGAAACTGAAAAAATTTTTTTTTAATAAATTTATGTATTTAACATTGTTAAACAAAGACAAAGCAAAATCAGTTTTGTGTTTGGTTTAGTCTCTCGCCGACTGAAACTTCTCGAGTTTTTTAAAAAAAGAAACCGCTTTTTCTAACATCTTACTTCTTCTCGTACCTGTTCAATGCCTCGACAAGGCATTTTTGTACCTTATCTTTGCCCAATTACGTAAAATATCTTCTTACATGTAATTCTCAAAATTTTCCGCCATTTTAAAATGCAGAAGAATGCGAGAATGTAGAATGCGAGAATAACTTGGGCTATTATACTGAATCTCTGATAAAGCACGATGTTTTAGCCATTCAGAACGCGCGTTATATGGAATTTAAATATGAACTCTGATAAAACATGGGTTTTTGACCAATCCGAGCGAGCGCAGGGTCCTATCGATTTCAACTTACCTCCGCTTGGCCTTGTTGGCTCAGTTCCTGAATGAATGTGATCGATCGCTTTAACTGGGGTTACTTGAACAAAAGCTACAAAAGTTTCGTTGAAGCCTGTTTCAAATTACTCCTCGCCAAGAAACATAATATTTGAGTTAGCCAATCGAATTGGTCAGCTTCATAAAAGCAGGTGAGGTCAATTAGCTCTAAACCTGAACCCGCGATGTGATGGTGTGATACTGGACAGCAGATACCGTGTTTGTCAATTGACCATAACATGGATGTTTAATATCCGACAACGTTGTAAACCAAGGATGCATGCCTTGGTCGACCTATTAGCTAAAGTATGGCCGCCATGTTGCTCCGTCGTTTTTGTCGTAGGGCGCACGCATTCGCGATCAATGCCGCTAGCCATGTAGACCATAAAACAACAGTTGCATGGTTTTCTTTACTTTACTGTTCCTATAGTTATGGTGTTCCGCTAGACAGTCCTTCGGACCGCCGGGGCACCAATTCATTATTTCATTGACAATTGTTTTACTAGCACCATGTGGCCCAAAATTCGCTTGCTTATTGGATAATTAATTGTTTTGTTACGTGGATCAAAGCATTTCTAAAATTGAGTGTTCAAATGGTAAGAAAACATTACAAAATAAACCAAGATTGTTTGCCTGCGACAGACTGTCTATGGCCGCGATGTATCAATCATTTTTGTCTGCCAAGCCTTAAAGCAAAAATGCAAATTATCTCCTGCGGTTTTAGTTTTTTTTTTTTTCAAAAAAAAATCCCAGTAATTTGTGCTGATAGAAAGTAGCCGCAAGAAATTACTCCAAAAAGCATGCCTTTATTATTGTGAGCGTGTAATTTCTGCAGCCGTCAACTAATACAAGACAATCATCCGCCGTTAGCGACCTATTGACAATTTTACTTCGCAGTTCTCTCCAGAATTTGCCTTTTGAAACACCTTGTCGTGAGTCTTTCGACAGCTGGTAGACATATTATTTTTAAAAAAAGCAATTGGCTTTCCCGTTGCTAATTTCACTTTAAGTTCTCCAGTAATAAAAAACATTCACATAACCTATGAGCCGAAACCTGAACAGCTTGTTTCAAACTGCAGCTAACTGCCGATGGAATATTCAAACTGCAACACAAACAAGAGTTACATTAGCCATGTTCGATAGATTCTTCCGAAGTTCTGGCAACTCTTCATCGTCTGATCTGTATTATTCAACAACAATAACCGCAGTGTAGTTCACAGTTTAACTCAGTCTAACGTAGGTGTTGAAAAGAACTTTCCCCAGACCAGCCACAGAACGGTGCTGAAAAATTATTAAGCCCTAACTCACCAGCGTTCTCTGGCTGACAAGTTATTTCCAGCCTTTCATGAATGAAATTGGTTTTTGTTCACAGATATATTTTTCGACTATGAGAAATACCTTAAAGCATGATATTGTGTTGTGATTCTATCGTTACTGAGTTACAGGCTTGCTAGCGACCCTTGACATGAAAAAAAAATACACAAAATTAATTTAGCATTTTTTTCCTTTCGGTAATGGTAGTAAGAACCAAACAACAGCAAAACACGACATATAGGAGTACGAAACTGAAATTTGCCTTTATTAAAAATCATATTAGTGGGCTTGGTCTAACAGATACGGCAAAACAAGCAAAAAAGCAACAAAAACAGCACCAGCGGTATGCTCGATGCTAATGAATTTCTTCACGAAGTTATGTACGTCATATCAGGCTTTGATGTCAACATTGTTATAAAAAAAATTATGCAGCCTCGCGAAAATCACCATTTCCTTATTACTTGCCGAAAAATGTTAAAACTTTCTTTGATTACCGCCAACACCCAAAAGCAGCCAGAGGGCGTTAAACATCTGTTTGATTGCGACAAAATCGTAAACTAAATGAACGAAACATAATTATATGTTCTCAATCAGACGCTTTGCCTATGGACATATCCTTGTCGATTTTACAATTTACAAGAGCTTACATACGACTGCGTGTCAGCGCACGCGTTTCTCTAAGCTTCTAAGGTAAAATCAGTCTATCCTCGCGTGTCTGGTTTCCTATGAGATTCAGGGCAATTTATTGCCGGTTTTCATGTGACGTAACCATGTTCAAAAATTTAAAATTGCCTTTCCTTCTGAGGTTTTAGTTTCATCAGATTATAGACCCTATAGGAACTTGATCACACCCACGCGCCAGACGACCCCCGACTGCTCCCGAAAGATGAATATACTGAAAGGGCGATATAAACAAAGCTAGAAGAGACTTCACTATTAAACTTGAAAAAAGATTATAGACTAGAACCGTGACTTGACACCAGTCATCCCCTCTTGTTCAAAAAGTCAGGTACTTTAAGGCGTAAAATGTCAAACTAAATCCTAAAGTGAGAGGATTTACAAACCGAAAAAAATCTTCCTCTCTGACACGTTTTTAATCCGAATATCTATCATGCCGTGGCTACCGGCATTGAATCGAGATAAAATTCGTTTAAAATAAAATGAATTACAATATTTAGGCAGGAAGCCGGATCAGCCTTAGCTGGCTTTCATCCCGGGCTTTCATGCGGCTGCTGGGTTTTGTGGGGGGGGGGGGGGGAGGAAAGGGGGTGAACCCGGAAAAAACCCCCCGGAGGGGGGAGGGACCCACCCCCCATTTAAACCCACGCAGGGTTTTTTACACCGGGGGGGGGGGGGGGT
>Ga0126337_10001554_pt1 | contig 13997 bp, 2 predicted proteins | sample DipCmetagenome_FD_92527 | JGI IMG/M metagenome (GOLD analysis project Ga0126337, IMG submission 92527) | Coral microbial communities from La Bocana,Puerto Morelos, Mexico - Diploria C A metagenome | ecosystem: Host-associated > Invertebrates > Cnidaria > Coral | place: La Bocana,Puerto Morelos... | reverse complement strand
TTTTTTTCTTTCCACAGCACGAGAAGTTAGTGTCAGTGATTGCTAATCTTTCCAAGAGCGTTCAACGAGAGAAGGAGGAGAAAAACAATCTTCAAACTGAACTGGTGTGCCTCAAGAAACAGGTCTCTCAGCCAATGGGAGCCGCTCCTGATGTCGAGGCTGTACTGCTGGCTGAACTCATGTCGATGGAACTGTTGGCAAATTTACAAAACCCAGACGTAGCGAAAAGCATTCTTTCAGATAGTACATTACCAGCTAAGGTAAAAAGTCACCTGGCATTGGCAGACACTCAGGAGACACTCCTGAATAACGCTGGGTGTTTTCTTCAGCTTCTGGACTTGCATCTCGACTCTGAACTGGATGCAAACGAAAGAAAGCTTGCAGCATCCGAAGCTAAAGAATACCTACAGTTTAATTTTTCCAGGGCGGGCTCAGTGGAATTGTTTTCCAAAGACTGCTCCATTAAAATTTCTCCCAGGGGTGTACCCCAAGAACCGTGTGTCAGCCTTCCTATGTACAACACCGGTACTGATGAAAATGCCTCTGGACTAGCGGGTGGTGTGCGCAGAATGCTGGGTAAACTCATGGGTAGTAGAGAGAGTAAGGACAGAACGGCAATATCGCCTGGTACCCAGCCCACCAGCCGCTCATCCTCAGTTCCTACCAGTGACGTAAAGCCAAGTACACGTGACCAGGATGAGGCCATGATTAAAACCAAGGCGCTGTTGACAAAGTTGACAAGTTCCAAGGAGAAAGTGGAGCAACAACTCCTTAGTTTGTTGTCCACACTATTTGATGAACAAATCACCAAGACAGAAGGTTGGTACATACAAACTATAACAACACAAACTTATCTGCTGTGTACGCTACGAGCTATTTTTTTCTTTAAAGTGGCTCTGTGCATGAAAAATAATTGCAGCTTATTTGACAGACTTTTCAAAAAAAAATGACATTTTCCTTTTTGGAATATCTTTTTTCGTTTTAGAGATATTGACGTTTTTCTGTTATGCAAATTAGGAAAGTGATGACGTCATAAGGTGTGTAACTAAAATTGTAAGATACTGAATAAAGAATATCTCTGGAAATATAAAAGCAGTGTTTTTCAAACTTGACCACCGTTATTATTTTTTCTGGAAAAGCCTGCCAAATAAGCTGCAATTATTTTTCATGTCATAAACACTTAAACCGAAAGAGGCGTAGTCAAACAAGTCGAACAATAAGCCAGGTCACAGGGACAGGTCGTGTGTTCCAGTCAACTGCTAAATAACGTGCTCTTTTGTGACCGAATTTTTATTCGTTTTACATCATCAGAATGTCCGCAGTGGAATGAGTTGGGAAGGAAACTGACCAAGCTGATCATGTTTCGACGCAATAATATGCCTGGTGAGAAAATTAATTTGCTTAACTTTGCCTTGAGACTACCATTTTGGTTGTTACTTCTCGCACCTTCTAAATGGCTTAAAAGCATGTATTCTCGTCTTGATTAACAAATAACAAACTTCGCACCGCAATCTTACATAGGTGTCAAAAATAAATTTTTAGGTTTAAGTGAGGCAGATATGTGGGCCAACTCTGAAGACCTGAACACTATCCTGGAAAACTGTCTTCGATTTGTGATCATTGATAAGGCTCTGCTAGCTTGTCTGTTGGTGATAGAACTTTTGGATTTGAGACAAGTCTGTGGAACACTTGAAGACAGAAGAACGTTTCCGAGCAAAGATGTCCAGGAAAAAAGCAGTACCCAGGAAAATCAGTCTCAAGGCACTTTGTCGCCAAAGAAGCAACAGGATGAGAGGTTAACCTTAAAAGGAAACGGCAAATCACCCACTTCCAACGAAAGTAAGAAAATCATCTTCAAAAGTCAAGATAATGGGTTGGGTTCCCCTCAGGGTTCCATATCCCCAAGACGAGAGAAACTTAAGAATCTCAAGCATACCAAAACAGAACTAGAAAAGGAAATCTGTGATATCCATGACGACACGACCATTCTTGAAACAGAGCTATTCTCGACCATGGAGGAAAAGACGAAGGTTGAAGAGGAACTGTCCGGAATGAAACACCACGTGACCAAACTCAGATCTGAACTGTTCCATCTTAAACTTGAAAAATCCAACTTGGAAAGTGACGTCAAAAAGTCTAAAAGCCAAGAAAATTTACAGCAAATTACCGATGCGGATAGGTCGAAACACTCTACTGTTGAGTCACCCAAGGAGCCACAAAGAGGATATCCTGAGCTCTCCGACGTTATGGAAGCTTCACATGAAAGTAACGACAGCGAAAACAGTTCGCAGATGTCTGATGGAAATGAGACCAGAGAGGCATTCTTGAAAACGTGCATGGAAAGTATCTCGAAAATTTACACGCTTATGCCAAACCCCGACGTAGAAATCGCGAGTGACGAGGAACTGTCTGATGATCAAGAACCGACGCTTTCCGACGCTAACATTGACGACAGTGATGAAGAAATTATTATCACGAAACTTGCACGAAGCCTTCGTTCACCTTGCACAAGTCCAGCGAAAGACAAGGCATTTGAAGCAAACAAAGGTGGAAAAAAACAATCAGCTGTGAGCAATGGTCAACGAAACAAAGTCAGCATAGGGAACGATCTCCCTGAAGACCTTGGAAGCAAGTCGAAAGAAGCACTAGTCAAACTAATACAAGAACTTAAGAGGAAGTTGCACAAAGCTGAACAAGAGTTAGTTGAGGCTCGAGAAGCCAACGAGGATTTGGAAGAGGAGCTTGACCACAAGAAGGGGCAGTTAGCAGAGGCACAGGAAACAATAACAAACCTGGAAAACCAAATTGTCGAGGAGAAGGAAACTTGCGAACAAGTGCGACAACAGTATTTTACCGTTAAAACTCAAAACGAGATACTCGATGGAAAGATAATTGCTTTGAGATCGGAAATAGAAAGGGTTTTAAGAGATTCCAATGGTGCAAACGTTGCGAGCAAAACTACGGAAAATTCGCGAAGAGATAACCCGCCGACATCTCCGACAAAGACATCAGTAAAATCACCGTTAAGGCAACCGCCAAAGGTTAAGGCTCCCAAAATTGATCTCCGAACTCCGCCTCAAAAACAGCTTACCTCAAATGAGTTGGAGTTTATCGCTCTTGTTGAAGAGAACGCGGAGATAAAAGTAAAACTGGGTAAAGCCACACAAGAGAAAGCTCGTCTGGAAAAGTCACAGAAATTCGTCGAAGAAAAATCTTCTAAGATGAAAGCTGCTCTTCAAACAAGCGAGGATGCATGCAGTCGATTCAAACAAGAGATGGCGGAACTCACGAAAGAAAAGGTCCGGCTGACCAGCGACGTTACTGATTTACGAAATAACAACTCGAATATGGCTGAGGAGTTACAAAAGTATCGAGAAAAAGCAACGCGACTGGAGAAAGATATAGAAGCAATCGCCTACATGAGCACGAGACTCGAAAAGAACAACAAAATGTTGGAAATGGAGATATCAAAAATGGAATCTGAGTTGGGCAGCTTAAAAGGGAAGCACGAATTGATGAGTCAGGAATGCCAGCGACTTGACCAAGAGAATCAACTGGCAAGAATGGAGCGAGAGAAAGCACTTCTTGAACTAGGAGCCACCAAAAAAGAAAAAAGTCAATTGCTAGAACAGAGGTTTTCCATGGACGAGGAAAAGCTAAGAAAAGAAAAAGAGCTAAAGGACAACGAGGAACGGTTCTTAGAGTTGGAATCTGAAATGTCCGAGCAGAAACGCCTCAACTCAAATTTGCAGAAAGAGCTTGCAGGTATGGCAGAATATCAAGAAGCGTTAGAAAATGAATACTCCAAAGTGAAGAACGACGAAGACAAACTTAAGCAAGAACTGGCTAGAGTTAGCTCCCGGGTAATGGAGGTTGAAACAGAACTTGCACTAGCTACACAGAATGCCCATGACGAGATGGCAATCGCTGGATATCCCCGCAAGCACCCCATGAACCAGAGAGGGAAATCATTCACTGGAACACCTAGTAAAAAGTTTTACACCATTACCCACACAAGTGAAGACGAGATTGCTGACACGTCTTCTTCCATAGCAGAATCTCCCGCAGATGAAAGCAAACAGGTGGAACACGAAAATCAGCTTCTGAAACTTGAGAATGGTTATCTGCAACAGCAGTTAGCGGAGAGCGAAAACGTCCTTGCCATGTACAGGCAAGACTTGGAGAGTGCACATGATCTATTAGACAAATTACAAGCTGAAGCCAAGGTATTTTCCGACAATACGAAGAATGTGGCGACCGAGGAGGACTGCAAAACGCCTTCAGACAAAGATGACACTGTTCAAGAAATAGGAGATTGCCCTGAAACCGCAAATGACGAATACAGGCTACTGGAAGAGAAGCACGCTGAACTGACCAGAGAGTACGAAATCCTTCGTCAACAATATCAAGAAGCAGTTACTGAGAAGGAAAAAGGAGTAGAAACACCGTTAGCTGAGGATAAAGCTTTGAAGAAAGACGTGGTCATTGGTGAGAAATCTATGAAGGAAACACAGCAAGACTTCGAACACCTACAGTGGACTTTACAAGAGCGAATAAAGGAATTGGAAGCTGGCAATTCAAAACTGAAAATAGCCGAAGAAGAACTATCTCAAAATATGAACACAAAGAACCAATTAATGAGTGCTCTGGAAGATGCCAAACGAATACAAATAACGCTGAAAGAAAAGATTAGCGATCTAGAAAGCGAAAAAGAAAACTCCAAATTGACAGAAAGGTCTTTCGAAGACGAAATAGCTCGTTTGAAAGCCGAGAACGAAACGTTAACAAGAGGTGGTCATCGATATCCAGCAAAACTTCAGCAAGCTTCGAAAGACTCAGAACTCGGTAAAACAACTTCTGACAATGAAACCAAGATGCGAAAACTTGAAGAAGATCTACTGAAAGCTACAAGCGAAAAACTAAAACTTGAATTTGAATTAAAAAGTGCCAACAACGACTGCGAGAGACTTAAGAGCGATCTTCATCAGAGCGAGTCCGAGAGAAACTTGTTAAATACTCAGCTTAATGACAACATCGAGCGAGCTGCAAACTTGGAAATAAGACTGATGGAGATGAGGTGTTCATGTGAGACTATCAAAGATGAGATTAACACGCTCAAAAGCCAGAAGCGACAAGAAAGTTTCCACCTTCACGAGGCAAGCGTTTGTAAAGAGATATTAGAAAAACGGCTCGAAGATGCACTCAGAGAAAATAACGTTTTACATCACGAGCTGGAAAGCACACGTGAAGAGAGAAAAGAGTCGCTTCAAGCGATCACCAAGTTAGAAAAAGAAAAAGAACAGCTCGCAAAAGAAATTGACGGCATGAAAAAACAGATTGAGATACAGGATGTCAAGGAGGCAAAAACAAGACCTGCTGAAAGTGAAAAAGGTGAAGAGACCACGTTGAAACTGGAGAGCCTTGAAGAACTAGAAAAATATGAAAAGCTCCACAGAAAAGACCAAGACGAACTTATGATCCTTCGAGATGAATTCGCATTAATTACCGAAGATCATAAACAGATTAAAACGGAATTAGAAGAGATAAAAACTGTAAAGGAAGATCTCGAAAAACAGATAGAAAATATGAAAAATACGACACTAATAGATGGAGACCGATTAGCTTTGGATCTTGAACAACGATCTGAAAATGAGGAAGAAACGAACGAAAGAGGCATTTTTGATATAGTGGAAATCGAAAAACAGACCAAATTATTAGAAAAAGAGAAAGGACTTTTGGAGAAAGAGCTAACCAGGGTCCAAGACGAATGCAACAAGCTCAAGGAGAAACTCGAAGTTATCAAAAATGCAACAGAGAAAGCACAAACACAAGAGCAGCAAACAAAAGAGTTGGAGGAAAAACAAGTACAGTTGGAGACAGAACTTACACGACTTCGAGAATTAAACCAAAAACTCGAACACGAGTGTGAAGGTTCCAATAAACTAATAAAGGAGTTGGAAATAAAGACCAAGGCACTGGAGAGTTTGCAGAAAGAACTTCACTGTTTCCACGAGGAGAATGACCGCCTTACACAAGAAGTTGATATAATTCAGCACACAAGTAAGGCCATGACAGATCACCAGTTTAACAAGGAATCGTTTGAGACGGAGAAATCTCTACTGAAGCAAGACCTTGAAGTTGTTCAAAGCCACAACAGAAAACTGCAAGAACAGATAACAGACATGAGCAAGGAACTCGTGATACTTAGCGAAGAAAAGGAACGAATCAGTTCAACGGCGAAAAGAAACGCCTCCTCCTTACAAAATGAGATCGAGAATTTTCGAACCATGCACCAACACCTTGAAAGTGAACTGGCAACTACCCAAGGGAAGGTCAAAGAACTGGATATTGCAAATGAGTCTTTAAAGAAAGAAAACAAAGCTTTAAAGGGGAGAGTAAATGAGACGCTTCGGAGGAAAGATGACCATAGAAAGACACCCAGTGCAGAAAACAAACTGAAGGTGAAGACAAAACATGAGCAAAGTGTGGCAGAGGAAAGTAAAGGCTTTTCTACAGGAGAGGGTGAAGGGGGTGAAAGAGGCCTGCGACAGAAAGTCGAACAGCTTGAACACGAAAAGGTCCAACTGGAAAATGAACTTAATAATCTAAGGAAAGACGTCAATGAAGAGATTGTTGCTGCTTCCCTGAGCATCTCGACTGCAACACAAACGCTCGATGACCCTACACGAGAAAACAAAGAAATCAGCGAGATAAGGGGCACTACATTGACTACCAGCTGCGACCAAGGAACGAATACTGAGTCCGACAGTGGAAAAGAATGTGCTCCCTTGACGGATGATGTTAAAGCAGGTTTTTCCGTTATGGCAAAAGAGAATCTTTTGCTAGAGAAGAAGGCGTCATACTTCGCTAGAGCACAAATGCAGCTAGAGCAGTCTCTTTCCAAAGCACTGAGAGAAAATACGACTTTAAAGACTAAAGTAAGCGAGGCAGAAAACGTCCTCGGAATTCTTCGTGAGAGGGTGCATGAACTGGAAAACAGGACGTCAACTTCTTTTCAGATCGTAGATTTAAAGAAAAGTGTCATGATATCAAGTGACAGCGAGAGCGATTCTGATGAAACGGAACTGGCGAGCAAAGATCAAAAGAAAGAAAGCCAAAGCGATGATGGTGCAAATAAGAGTACAGGTTATCAACCAGATGCAAAGGACGTGCAGGATAGTGAGAGCTGTTCGTTGAACCCAGCCCAATCTGATGTCGATCACTTGCGAAGCGAAGTGGAGCGACTAACAAAAGAATTGGAAGGTCTGAAATGCCAAAAGGAAGCCATCGAGAGTGACTTGAGGCAGAGAAAAGACGAGTTTGAAGCCAATACTGATGCTGAGGAAAATATCAACAGACAAGAACAAGAAAATGCACTCCTGAAACAGGAAAGAAAGAGTTTGCTGGAAGAGTTGGAAGCGGCAACAAATCAACGAAACGTTATTGAAAGTGATCTGAGGCAAAATAAGGAGTCTTGCTTCAAACAAGGACAAGAGATGAAACACTTACTTTCATCCTACAGTCAAGAAAAGGAAAGCTTGCTAAAAGAACTTGAAAATAGCAAGTCAGATTGCCGTAAAGCGCAAGAAAAACTTCGTGAATTACAACAGATCGAGTCAGAATTTGAAGATATCCGAAGAAAGAGCACAGAAGCAGAAAAGCTGATTACTGAACTCGAAAAAGATCTACTTTCTCAAACGGAGATGAAAAATGAGTTAAGACGGGATCTTCAGAGCTGTCAGAAGAAGCTCGAAGAAATGGAGCAACTAGAACTGGAGATACGCACTTGCCGAACGGAGAACGACGACTTACAAGTTATAAACAACCAGATGAATGACGAGATGAAGAAATGGAAAGATGAAAATAACAATTTAACAGATGAACTAAAAAATGCTAAGCTTCAATTGCGATCAATGGAGAAGCAACGAAAGCAATCCTTGATTCGGAATTCGAATATGGAAAGTCTCCAAGATCAAAGTGTCCAAACTGAATCAGTTATTGATCCCTCTGTTCACGCCAATTACACACGTGTAGAAGACAGTACAACACAAACAGACGCAAACGATTCAGATGAAACAGATGTGTGTAAAGTAGCCAGCAAGCGTGAAGACGAAAAAAGTTCTCTACCACCAGCTGAGGCAAGAAGTAGGCCCCATACGCCAGGTGAAGATGCAAATGAAAAGCCTATGGAAATAGAAGATCCCAACAACTCGCAAATCCAAATCAACAATGAAGAGCTTGCGGTAACTGAAAGAAACAGTTTTAGGGGTGTTCCTATTCCAATAATTGTAGTGAGTCATTTTGACGATATTGACACAAGCCTCGAAAGAACTGGAACATTAAATCTCTGTATAGAAGACTTCGAAAGAGACTCACCGAACGATCAGAGCACTCCCGACGAGGAGAAAGAACAGATCAGGTCTACCATGAATAAAGAAAGCACTATTGGTACACAGATTGAAGCCAACGAGCCACCGTTACGAGAGAACCAAACGCCTTTGGTATTAAACATGGGTCATGAAAACTGCACAATCGAAAGAGAACACAACGAATCACAAGAGAAATCAGAAACCAAGGCTTACCAACTATCGGCACCAAACAGCCAGTTAAACGTTAAAAGCCTCTATGAAAAACATTTAGATAACGGGCCTGGAGAAGCACTGGAGATACGTAGAAGTCAGGGAGAGGTTCTTCCCGATAGCGCACAGGATCCTACCACCGTAAGACATGAATTAGTGTGGACGATCTCTAGTTTAAAGTCCGAGTTGCAACAAAGTGCTGATGAAAACGAGAAAAGCCAACATGAAATTAGCTTGCTTGTGGAAAAACAGCTGTCCATGAAAAAGGAAATCAGCTCTTTGTTAGGTGAATGCGAGTCACTAAGAACAAAGGTGGCGATACTGCAAACTCAAAACGAAGCCGTTTTAAAAGAACAGATTCTTAATGACGAGGAAAACGAGGAACTCCAGCAAAACCTGCAAGATTTACTAGAAGAAAGAAATTCAATAGAAGAGGCCAAGAAAAAACTTGAAGGTGAAAAAGCAAGACTTGAAATCGAGTTGTCAGACGCAATTGAAACAAGAGAAGCGGTGGAGGGAGAACTACTTCGCTTTAGATCTGAAAACGGAAATGTTTCAAGACACAGAATGGAGGGACAGCTTCATGACATAAGCGAGAGATACGCCAAATTAGAAACGGTACTGTCGTGCGTTCTTGATGAGAATTCAAAGATGACTGCAGAACTTTCCGCTCTTCGAGCAGAAAACGGTATGCTGAAGAGTTTCAAGATTATGGAAATAACTGACAACTGCACTCAATTCTCACCGAGAACAACTGAAGATGAAAGTGATGGGGAAGGACCACAATCTGCGAAGACAAGAAAATCTGGCATAATAACTAAGTTCCCTACCACACAATTTTTGCGTCTTGGCGAAGGTCAAACCAACCAACGTTTGACTAGTTCTACGACATACAAAGAATCAAGCCGAGTTCAGGAAGACGACAAAGGGGCAACAACAGATGAACCGCCGGATACTCCAACCCTTGGTTGCAATGCTAACAGTACACCGTTGACTACTGATTTGCCTGGAAGCAGATCTGCAGCAGACCAAGCACAAGGGAAACAAAAAGGAGTTCCTCTTACTCCCAGAAATGAAGATAGTATTGGAACTCTTTCGACACCAACTGAAGAAAAAGTCGCCGAAAACTCTGCAAAGGACACTCCGTCTTTTGTTAAAGGACTGGGTAAAAAACAGCAAAGGAAAACATTCAAAGAAAAGACCAGGTTACACAAAAAATATGGCACGCCTGATGATACCGCAAAATTGGAATCAGATGAAAACGACTCAAGTATGGAGGTTCATACAAGCAGTTCCTTAGTTTCCGTAACAGATCTCGACATAAGCATCTCATCCGATCAAATTTCTTCAGAGGATAGCTCCATAGTGGGTCCAGAAATAAGGGTACTACAAAGAATGCAAAAGGAACTCGCAGAGACAAAATGCAGCAACGTCCTTGTTAAAAACGAGCTGTCCATAATCAGAAAACACAATGCTGATCTCCAGAACCAGGTGCAGAAACTACTCAGTAGAAACAATCACCTCAAAACGAAAATGTGCGACAGGGCATTGGCCGTGAAAAGGATGGAAAAAGAAGTGTCCAATATTAAAGACGAGAATAACAGATTACAAGAGCAGGCTGTTCTGTTACAAGACGAAATGGCACGAGTCGAGAAGGAAAAGGCCAAATTTGAACGTAACATGTCTTCGACAAAATCGGAGAACAAAAGACTCAAATCTGATTTGTCGAACATCAAGGCAGAGAGTTACAGAACAATGAAAGAACTGGTGAATTTGCAGAGCGACAATAGGAGATTGCAACTGGAAATTGAGAGGATAAGGGAAGAATCCCACAGCCTCAAAGGTCTTTACAGTGACCAATCTACTTCACAGGAGTTGTCGCTATGGGGAGCAATGTCCCATGGAGATAGGAGTACATCGCGTAGGAGTTTACAGGAAAGAGCTGCTAAACCAGAACCAGTGTACCTGCAACAAAGAGCAACGAGCGATCTTACATTCGCTCAGCATCGAAAGCCAGCTGAAGATGCGCTAACTCCGGTGAGTTAAGATACCTTTTGCGGTTGTAAAAGCCACCCAAAACAGAAAAACGCAGGAGTAAAAACGCATTATTTCGGGTCTAGTGATAAGGTAGGAGAGTTCTATGATTTTCAAGTTTGATTTTTCTAGCGGGTTCCTGAAGTCTCGCAACTTGTTGTTGTAGGAGCTGTCACCTCTTAATCTCTCCGAAGAACTTCAGAAACAAGTCGATGTGGAAGAATATGGCAAAAGATTGATTGGATCTGGTAAGTTACCGATTTTACTGAGTCGACGATGTTCTGCGCACGCCGGACGAGTACCAACTAGTTTCCTGGCGCTAATTGTTGTCGTTACGTCCCATGTTTACTTTGTTGGTACATCACTACACTTTAAATTGCGCCTTCTCCGCAACCCCACTTGAGAAACGAAAAAATCTGGGACGAGTCTCATCTCGCGGTTGCTTGTGAAAACGTTACAGGGGAGAAAGCAAAAGATGAGACATATTGTCTCCAGTAACGGTCTCTTAAGCAGATGGCGCATACAATTTTTTCTTGTCAAGCGAATGATTCTTTTGATAAGTTCGTTTGTGACGGCCGTGTGTGGAAAGGTAATCGAACACTATTCGGTACGTACATCGGTACGAAGTGATTATTAGTTATTTATTCCTTAAAACAGCAGACTCAGTGAGTAGCGACGATAGATCAAGATTAGCAGAGCCCGGTTCGAGGAGAGGAAGTCAGTTGTCGTTTGCGAGCGAAGCTAACCATCCAGATGAAGCTAAAGAAGACAACGAACACAATAGCGAAAACGCTGAAGATGAACACGATGACGATGGACAAGGAGGAAAAGGAAAAAATAAGAAAAAAATCAAAACGATTTTAAGGAAATTACAGCACAGTAAAAAGAGCAAATCATCAAAATAGATTGTTATACTTCCTAACTCAAATACGTTTTCCGATTGGAGGAGAACGTGTCACGTGTCATGGAACAAACCTCACTAACTCCCGCCTCGCACGTGATCAGGTCGTGTGCCTTAGTTTGGCTGCACAATTTGTATGCCATCCGGCGTTTGGCAAATGATATTTTCACAGTTTTCTCCTCTTTTTGAGTTTGAAAGTATAACAAGACTGACGCTACAGGAAACAGTGAGTTACCCTTGTAGCCAGTCATTAAGTGCTAAGCGTTGCATGTTGATTGATCATTCAGTTTCGGCCTTTCAAGTTAAAGCATGTTCTTACCTTATAGCTAGTTCTTGTAAATAAGCTTATTATAGAGAAAGGATTCAATTGTAGCGCGTTATTTTAAAATAAGTAAATTATTTAATCAAGTAAGAGAAAAATTGGATTTGCCAAATAACTCAGAGTCATATAGTACATGGTGCACTCGCGAAAGTATACCCTTGACGTTGAAACTGGTATTTCAGAAATAACGTTTATTTTATCAAGATGCTTCAATGACACAAATATTGTGCGATAGTTGTGTCAAGCTCCCATTTTAAACCCTCTATTTGTTATGGTATTTTTTTCAAAATAATTAGCCCACGATGGTGCAAAAAGCAGCGTTAGCAGTAAATTCTAACAACATTGAAGTGTTGTTAGATTCAGTTATCGTAGAAAGCATAGAAAACAGAATGTGCTAACGGTATTTTTATCAATATCGATAAAAATGTAAATTATAATATATAATTAAAATTATAATAAATTACAATGCTCATTTTAACAGGAAGTTCTTGAAAAGTATTTAAACACACTCAGCGAGAAAATAAAACAAGTATCACCTCAAAGGTATAGAACTAAACAAGTCTCTTCTTTGAGTTCAGTGTTAAAATGTGGGCAAACACAGGATTTTCTTCAGTTTATCCAATTTATCGACAGATATCTTGATTCCAAACTGATGATGTCAGTCTACAGAGACTCGTGCAACCTCGTTGCCAGGCTCTCTCTACTGCCTCCCTTTATCGTTGGGAGAAAGACCCTGGTTGTGGCTGGTCACATGACCACTTTTCACCGGGGTAGAGTCAACGAATAATTTTTGTCGATCTCAACTGAAGCGAAAGAAAGGCGATCGCTGGTCGTTATATAAAACCACACACGGGCAAATACACTTTAGAAATTCTTCAGTCCTATTATGAGCTTATACAGGACAAACAAAATATATTTTTGTATGTGTCTAGTGTATTGATGTATCACTCTGATTTCAATTCCAGCCTTGACGAATTACATGTACTAGCAAGTAAATCTGTTTTGCTGCCTTATAGCATGTTGCATGAATTTACCTCATTGCACGTTGTTCGCTATATAAGACGATTCTGCAAAATACAATTATCAAGGAACTGTGTTTAAACGTCCGCCTAAATATTAATTTACACAAACCTGATGCAGATGAAATATAACTGCGGGCTCATGTTAACAAAACTGTAAATTAATTTACCTTTCTGTACATCAAATGCAACTCAGCCCAGCTAATCAGCCATGCGAAAGAAATACTTTTTAAATCCAAAATACCAATAAATTACCTCGGAACGCAAAGATTCAATAAACTGATCCACTGGTTTCACTTCGATTCGTTAAGTAACATTTTAAATGCGTTAACCGTCGAAACAGTTTGTGGTCAACTCGGCTGTCGATTTCTTTGTGAATGAAAGTCTTATATATTTTGGAGAGGACAGAAATAATAACATTCTTAATCGGCAAAATTCGACTTCGAACCCTGATAGAGCGGGCAGTCTTTAGCGGCTGATTAAGGCTTTGAATCACAAAGTTGGCCACAGCAACAATCAAAATACTCTGCCAATCCTCCCGCCCAGCAATTTTTTTACCACCCAGATTCTGGGTAGTCACGTGACCAGCCGCAACCAGGGTCTTTCTCCCAACGAGAAAGGGAGGCAGGTTAGAGAACCCGAGATTGAGATTCGTGTAGCGTCTCTGATTGGTTATTTTTCAGTTTTGATTTACCCGCGCAAGTAACAACCAATCAGAGATGAGGATCTTTGTGACGTTCAATAAGGTTGAATCTTAGGCGTTTACTGAGCGCCGTCAATCTGTCCCGGGTTGTTGGAAAGTTCCACCAAATAAATCACTATCTAGTGATAGCGCAGTTTGCTTTGTTGACCCTTATGCACTGGATAGTGATTTATCCGGTGGATAGCGTTACACCATTAGATGTTACATTTTGCACAGCAACCTACAGATAAAATGACTAATGAATCTTATTTCTGACCCGTGATACCAGTCCGGCACTCCATAATGATAATTTTTTTTCCATCTTTTCCGCTTCATGGATACTTTTTGGCACACACGTAACTACAATTGTCAAGTACTCGCACATTCCAACGCAACAGTTCTGTTTAAAAAAGTCTATACATCAAAACCACAATCGCACTTCCAAGAAATATGGGAAAAA
>Ga0126337_10001553_pt1 | contig 13999 bp, 10 predicted proteins | sample DipCmetagenome_FD_92527 | JGI IMG/M metagenome (GOLD analysis project Ga0126337, IMG submission 92527) | Coral microbial communities from La Bocana,Puerto Morelos, Mexico - Diploria C A metagenome | ecosystem: Host-associated > Invertebrates > Cnidaria > Coral | place: La Bocana,Puerto Morelos... | reverse complement strand
GAGCTGGAATGTATGATACCCCAAACATCTTGACCCCAAACAAGATTACCAGCAAGAGATTAGAGTTAACGGATTGAAAACACCGAACCGTTAATATTAAAAAAAGACTTCGTGCGTGCATTGAGAGATGCCAAAGGTCGAGCATTGTTTCGCTTTGAAAATCGTTTAGCACTTTAGCGAGGGGCAAGGCCATCCATGTCTGTAGTGCAACTCTTGCTCTCACGAATACTCTTTCGTGAATCGCGAACTGTCAAAAAAGCAAGCCACTTGAAACATTTCCATTTAACATTTGTCTAGTTTTCTTTCTCCAACAGGGCGTATTCTCGTGTTACATCGCCAGGGAAATGCACGCTAGCAAAGATCAATGCTTTTTAGGTTCTACTTCGCGCGTTTGCTGCGAGACATAAATAACAGCTTGTCGCAGTTTTTGTGCCGACCTGTCAAAGTTTGGAGGGAATAATTTTCTTTATGGAAATTTCGACTTCTGATTATCCGTTGCGTGCATCTTGATGAACATGAGCTTTTCTTCGTTGACAAGTCGGCGGAATATCAAAACATCGGTTATCGAAAAAATCTGACGTACTCTTTCACGAGATTGTCAACGGGTTTTGCTTCACTCACGCGAGGCGTTTTGGCCGGCCTCGCGCAAATGGACTTTAAACACGCGCCCGATCAGATTGTTTACAACCATCGAATCGCCTATTATATCAAACTGCTTTCCGCGATGTAAGTAGTTAATGTTTACAGGTACCATCTGCTCACATCTTGAGTATACGCCGATGGACATCCTGGTTTAGTTAAAAGGAAACCTGTATCAACTAACTTAGTATTATTGCCTTGCTTGTTTACATTCTCCTTATATGCTGGAAGGAAGAAACATTTTTTTTGTTTTCTCCACGCGCGTGAATTTCCCTCAGAGAATAATTCCACATTTCCATGATTAACTCATTTCTCTGTTAAGATGTGAAGTTATTTTCGCTTGTCGGCGGTCTTTCTTACACTATGGAGAGTATATTAAATAGGTAATATGGGTTGTGATTAGTTTTTCATTGTTTTGGCGGTAGTTTCGCTGGGAAAATTGTCTATTTTGGTCTTGTAGATTTTTCTAGTGGTGCTTAACTCGTTTTGCTGCAATGTTAACACGAACCCTATGTTTTTCTTGTTTTTGAATCTATTTGATTTACTCTTTGGCAAGTGTTGTTGCGGCTGTTTAGAATTTAGCGGAGTGTTTTCCTCGGAGAGCATCTGAAATTAAATATTCTATCGCTTGACTTGCTGAAAGCGTGTCGTGGTAAATTTGGCACGAGTCTCAAAGTAATTTTAATAATCTGCGCCGCAAAATTAAAAGACGCCTAGAGATCTCCCCCTACAGCTGGAGGCAAAGGGTTTAATGAGATCGCGGAGACAAAATAATTTGTCGTCAATAAAGCCAGTTGCGAGTGAGATGGAACCCTCAGTGTTTTCGGAAAAACATAAATATTTGGCTTGCTCCAAATTTTACACCACGCCCCGAGAAATTAAGCTATTGAATTTTTTATCGCATAACATTCTGTGTTTCTAAAATTAATGCTGGTGTTCGTTCAAAACCAAAGGTTTTGTTTGTTATAAAACGGTCGGACCGGTTGCTTGGAAGAAAAACATTCACTTAGGAAGCTTTTAGCCGATCTGTGAATTTGATAACAAACCCTGCAGGGCGCGAAGTCGAGAAGAATAGAAAAGCATTTAGTCTCGAAAATTGTGCTGGATTCCCCGACGTGAGTTAAAATCAAAATGAGCATGCTATATTTTTGTTGTTTTGATTGTTTTCTCGCCGTTCTTTGTTTCTAGACGTGTGGTTTTTGAACCCGACAGGAGGTAGAAGACGTATCGCTTTCCATTCATCCTGTGGCTTGGTTACACGCGCTTTCATAATAAGAATTTACCAGCTTGAATTGCTTTCTTTCATTCGCAAAGTAGAACACCTTTTTGATTTTTCTCCAAAACAGTGCAATAGTTCGTAAGGAAAAAAATTGCGCGCCATAATGAAAATAATAGTTTCCCTTTCAGCATTCACAAAGGAAACTGTAGATTTTCGATCGCTAAATTAAAATAGAAAATTTGTCAGAACGCGTCAGTTTCTTGACATGAAGTTAAACGAAATTGTGCTCTGTTGTTCGGCCTCGTGAATATTTTCCTCAGCAGCAAAACCACATAATAATTTATTCTCGCATCAAGCGTGAAAGTCAATCATCTTCTTCAAACGTGTAATTCACCGTGGACCGTAGCTTTAATCAGTTTTTAATCGTGTAATATGCTGAAGTAAAATTAAATTAACTTCGCGGCCGGTGAAATGAATTTTGTGAGCGTGGTTTGGCGTTTTATCGTGTTATCTGCTGCATATTACGAGCAACAGGAGGCCTTGTCGCGCTATTTGCATAAAACCCATCTAGTTCTCGCTTACATTTTAATGAAGTTGGGTGGCAAGGAATAAAACCCAATAGCCTTCACCCGTTACGTTAGCATTGTTAAAAGCAACTATCCGTTACTATGAATGTGAAAGATATCGCACATGCAAGGGAATTAACGAAGATAAATCACTTTTTAGTGGCGCATTTTGCTCTCGCCTGAAAGCATATTGAATCGGACAATCGCCTTACGCGAATTAAAAACACTATTCATGCTCCCCTTTTAAAAATTAAACCTTACAAACACGTAAGACAAACAGTAAACGAAACCCGCCTGGCAAGTCAAATTTCATCTCTTTTTCTCTCCTTTGTTTCGCCGTCTCATCCTAACGAAAGAAAAATTCTCCATTTCGCTCTTGAAAAGAAAAAACTCTGGGGCTATTTTTCATTACAGATGTAATTATAATGATTCGATGGACACCTAGGTCCACAGGAACAAAAGATTTAACAGCGTTTTCTGTCGTTTGTGAATTACAATTCCATTATCTGAAAAAATACTACTACGTTTTGTTTGCTAACCGAAATAATTGGCTTTTGCCATGAAGCTCCTCCTCTGCGACACTCGCGACTCCGGCTCAAGAAAAGTAGCGAGAGAACATTGCGTGGGATATCCGAGAAATTTTAAGCCCAACCGTGTCCAGTTTCGTCGTGGTTTTGACGTGAAGGTGACTCTTCGAGAGTCAATGCTCGGAAGAGAAATTTTAATTGGGGGGGTTCGACGCAAATTAAACGTGATTCCAGCCTTTGTTAATGTTTGTTGTTTTTTGATTTTTCCATTGTTAAATTGTGTTCCTGACTCTACGTTGGCTCGTCGGATGATTGATAGGTGCTGTACATTATAAATTAATTAACATTGTTTGGTGCGTAACAATATATCAGATGATCACACCCGCGCTTCGGGGAGAAAGAATAAGCTTGCAAACAACGTAACGGTCCTCAGGCCTGCGACAGCAGCCAAGCTCGCTAAACGCGTATGCGGTTAGAGTTGTCTCAAACCGTTTCTCGAACGCGCGCTATCAACTGCGTGGTTTTTCTTCTTGACTAGCGTATCGCTTCGTCAGTTTCTGCCCGGTAGATCTGGACCAGTTTTGTCTAAACTTTAAAGAAGTGGTTTACGCGGTTTACACAACTTGAACATACGTTAGCCCGCGCCGGCAAGATGCCGAAATCGTTCTTGGTCAAGAACAAGAAAACGGCGCGTCGCACTGAAGATGGCGAGGTTTTGGAAGACGCGATGTCCGCTCAGCGAGAAGAAAACAGCTCAGGTAAGACCATGAAGAACAGAACTTCCCTTTAAGTCTAAAATACTGTTCATTCCTTGTTCTACTTGACCCTTTGACAAACGATTTTGTTCGCAGTTTCTCTCTAACATTTCCTGTGTGATGTTCACCGTTATAAAGTGTCACAGAATTACGGGCGCAGATGTTGGTGGTCGAACGGTGCTATAACGGACTCATTTTTTATTTCTCTCACGTAAAAATGTCGCCTTTTCGAATCTACGCCTGCAGGCTGTGTCTGTGGCCGTTTGTGTTGCCTTCGAGATGGGACTTTTAAAGGCCCGAAGTGTAGTCCTCGCGGGGTGTACAAAAAGCAACTTCAAAGAACAATAGGGATATGTTACTGCAAATAGTAAACCGATGCTTATCGGCAGAAATCACAGCTTTGGCAATTGGTTTCCGTTTAAGAGCTTTTTATGATCGCTAGGAGAAAAATCGCGGTTTGGCGACGTAGGTTTTGATTTTTGGGGGGTCGAGGATGAGAAGCGAAGATTTGGACGCGCTCAATGTATTCCGGTTTCAACGGGCTTAGAATTGAGGTTAAATGCAACGGATATTCGATAGGGCTCTGTTTGTGCCACAGCCTATTACACGGTAATGTTTGTAGTCTGTGTTCACGTAAAAACATACGCTGCCTAGTCACGGAAAGTAATTCGAAAGCTTTCAGTGATTACATTGTGTACACTGAGGACAAAAACACAAAGCCACTGACAGCCGCATTCGGCGCCGAATTGATTTCTGCCGCTTAGCTGGCTAAATATCGCCCCGAATAACAGATAAGTGTTTTGGGTCTCGTCGTAAAGATAATCAGGAAAAAAGAATTCAACAATGCAGATCATTGATTCATTCATATTCAAATTTTGCACTGTGTAGTGATAAACGCCATTTCACAAAGAGACTAATGGATACATCAATTGACGTACAATAAAGATTTTGTATAGCGTTTAGAGCATAGCGCGTGTCTTTCCGTTAAACAAAACTATTCCGTCCGGTTTTTTTCCCTCGCGATTTTTTCCACGTTGGCACTGTTCGCTTTCGCGTAAATTTCTCTCCCTCTTGTTGGAATCGTTCACGAAAATTCAGCGAAAGAAATCAATCGATCCGGTCGTAACAATTATGGTTAATTTAAATTTATGTAAATTCTCATCACTTAAAATGCGAGATCTTTCAAATGCTGTCCATTTCTCGTGGTTTTCAAAATGACGTGTAAACCGATTCTCTACTTGTCAATTTCGCTCTGTTTAGACGCATTATTTCGAAAACAAAAACCCGGTCGGCACTTTTGTTTGGCCGTCTCTTTTTCCACGCCTTTCTAAGCAGCTTTCCAGTGGTTCGAGTCGGTACAAGACAAGACTCATAACACTTAACTCGAGCATTTTTAGGCGCAAAAACACCGACAGCTCAAACATGATCAGCCGGCCAGCAGCCGGGCAAGGACATTTAAGTTGAGAGAACACAGCAGATGTTTCTGCTTCTAATTTTTACTCTTTTGGCCGCAAACTTGACAGAAAGGCTACTTAACCCCTTAACGTAAATGCCTTTCGATCAAAGGCTTTTCTGAAAAGTAGAACACTCGAGAACGTGCCCAGTGGTTTCCGCATAGGGGCATATACGTTGTCGAATTTGAGACAGGGCTGGTGCGTGCTTCTCAAGATTCGAAACTACGAGTAAGAGTTTCGTAGAAACAGATCAATTTTTCTCGAAACTTTCGCGAGGGCGTTTGCCGATTTTAGCGTGTCAGTTTGCGCCGGCTACTTTGGGCCTCTCTGCTAATATAATTTTAATTTTCACCACCGTGTTTGTAAAGGTTCGTCCTAGGTGATAGATTTCATTTAATAAACCACTTTGTGATTGAGAACATCGCAGGGCTTTTAATTCAATAAATTTTCTTTTTCTGCGAGGTGTCCAAATTAATGAAATTAGAGTGACTCAAGCCAGCTTTAATTGACTAGAATAGAAAGAAAGCGAGCCGAGAAGGCACGAAACATCAGCGCCAAGTTTGTTCAACGAAATGCAAGTTTAGAAAATTACTGTACCAGAACGGAAGAGTTCCCTTCCTGTGTTGTCACTTTGTCATGCGAGATAAAGAACTCAGACCACAATATGATTTTATGGACTTATTGTGTGGACAAAACTCGCGCACTCTATAAAATAAAATTCTTTGTCTTTGCTGTTAGAAAAATCGACAATTCATAGAACTTTCTCCGGGTGTTTGTTTACTTCGGGAACTTGTCTTTAAGTACCACGCACGCTTCAGATTTTCTCACCAGGATTTTATGATGTAATTATATATTTCCTTTTAACTTTGCCTTTGAGCATCGATAAAGGTGTGAAGATTTTATTATGAGTATCGAATTTATATCTGAAACGAAAAGTCAAATGGAGATAGAAGATTTGTATCTTTTGTCACATCGAGAACGTGGCATAAAATCAGAGATTTAAGGATGGAATTTAGAGAACTGAAATTGTATTAAAAGCAAATCCACGTACTTTATAATTGTTTGCTTCCCTTTTATAGATTTTGTAAAAGATAAAAATGCAGTTTTACCCGCGTAAGTCACAAGTTAATTCAACATCTCTTGCTTTTTATGAACATTGAGAAATCGTATTTGCTTTCAAATGTTGTCTTGTTTCGTTTTTGGACCAGAGACCTTTAGATCCAAATCTTTTATTATCGAGACATTTTCTCAAGTTACTTTTATTAAATTGGGCTAGTTCCACAGACTGTAGAAAGTGCTATACAATTTTGTTTTCGTACCGGAATAAAGCAACTAAAAAATGGTAAATGTTTCCGAGAAAAGCCTTGTGTAAACTTTGTTTCTCCTTTTCATGTGATACAAGCTACGAGCTAATACGAGTTTTAGTTTTAAAAGCGCAATGTTTTTTGTTTGTTGGCAATCCCGGCCGGAGAAGTCACGAGAAATGAGAAGCTTGAATTTGTTTCATAAAATATTTCTGTTACATGTGGGATTAAATTAGTTTAATCGTAAATCTTATCATGGGAACTATTTATTCAAATAGGCAAAACTCCTTCTTTTGAAATGTTTTCATGCTTGTGCAATTTTACCCTCGATTTCTTGCGAGCCAAACAACTTTCCAAGTGGCCTTTTACCGTGTACCATGGAGGAACTTTCCGTTTGCGTGGAAGTCCGTTGAAGCAAGACCTAGTTGTCTGTAAGACCCGGGTATCGATTTTTCTATGGTTTGAGCTCGAAAGATGTGAAAGCCGCCCTTTTGTGATAAAACGAGTTGTTTCGAAAAGCAATTTCTAACAGATAACAGATGATTGGAAATTACGAAACAAGGTCGAGACGCAAAGAGGAATTAGCTTCTTCATGTTTTGACAGTATGACAAGGGTTGGTACTTCTCGATACAGCGTTTCTTTCTAACCGCAAAATATGATATTGCAAAAACGTGGCACTGAAATACGATACGCTATTGACAGCGTTTTTATTCTGGTTTCATAAATTTGTGTTTTTTTCTCGCAACCAATTTTAAAATTAGTTTTTGTGTTGGTGTCAAAGACTCTCAAAAGTGTAAAGTGTTATGCGGGTTGAATGCGTAAAATAATAACGTGGATTCGATGAACAGTTTCACTCTTTTTTCTGGTGACTGAATTGTCTTCCTTTATTAACGAACACGTGGGATAGCTTGTATTCGATTGTAGATTGAAATTAAATGAAAAGATATGTTCCTCCTCCCTTAACAGGTTTCTTCGGGTATTTAGAAAACGACAAGAAAAAAAGACTTTCCTGAACTGAGCGGAAGACTGTCTGATTTGTCTTTCGACGTAATCTTGGAAACCTTTCTCCAACGCTGCAGATGTTTCTTGTTCATTATTTATTTCACAACACAGCTAAATTGCCCAGAAATCTGAAAAACCAAAGGTGTTGAAAAAACTACCCGCGGATATTTATAGTTAATTTAGACTGTGAGCTGATTAAACCTGTAGGGACAAAACACGTTCAATTTGCTAAATGCGGGTATGTTCGCTACATTTTGACATTTTTTTATGATTCCTTCTGTGGACAACACCCTGAAACACCTTATTTACTTAAGATCTTGCCTCTGTGGTGAATGTTTTAAGAGCGCGTTTTTCTTTCGGATTATTTTTACACCTTTTATTCATAAATTTTGTGAGTTTTGTTAGATTTCTCTAAACGTATTGTTTGTGCAGTGAATTTTGGTGACTTCTTTTATATTATCTGCAAGTGTTCTGGAAGGAAGAAATTTTCTGGCTGCTTGACGTAATTTGCAAAACTAAGCTATTAAATAACTTGCCATCTTGTTGTTATCCATGATTCATAACTTCCAAAAAATCGAAAAGATAAAACACTTTTTCCTTAATTAACTCCTGTCTGCTGCTAATGTTTGTTTTGATTTTACGAACGGCAAATAATTCACGAAAAATCCTTCTGTCGTTCCTTCTCAGATGAAAAGCCTACTTCGCCAGAGCAAATGCTAAAAACCGAGATAATTGACAAGGAGGAAAACGCCGAGAGAATTGAGTTCAAAGACAGCGCATTTAACAAGGACTTGGAGCAAGAAATGGCGATTTCCATGCCAAGGGTGAAATGTGAAGGCGACGCCTTCCACGCTGAACGTGTTGAAAAGCGACAAACGACAACTGAGCGGGTGAATGGTTGTAATGATCTTTTTTGGTGGAGTAGCATCAGTTCAAGATATGAATTACAAAACCTCCCCCCGCCTCCTAAACTTATCAGTTCCGTGCCGAGAAACGGTTTATCAAAAGTACACCATGCCCATTCTTCGGACCAGCATTCTGTCATTTCTTTGAATCAGAGACATCACTTTCCATTAACAGCCAACAGTTTTGCTGTTGTTAACTTCCACGACCACAGGGTCCCGTCCATTCCCGAATCAATACCTGTTCGTGCGTCCTTGGACGGGCTTCGTGAAGTATCGTTGAACCTTCGACATGTTTCGGATAGTCATCGGGAGTCTTCGCTCTGCCCGAGCATTGCACAGCCGGCGTCCGCAACGCAGTTTAATGGAAATCATTTCTTCATCCACAGCAATCCATTTCTACCACCACCTCACCAGCAACAAGAGTGCCTTACGAATCTCCAAAACAAGGACCAGGACAGAAAGGTGGGCGAAAACGACGAGACGAAATACAAATGCGAGATTTGCAACAGTTCGTTCACGCTCCAACGCCTTCTCAATCGCCACATGAAGACTCACTCTTTTTATAAACGTTATCACTGCCAGTTCTGTACCAAAGGCTTCAATGATACCTTCGATCTGAAGCGCCATATAAGGACACACACAGGAATAAAGCCATTTAAGTGCAGCCGATGTGACAAGTCGTTCACACAGCGCTGTTCGCTCGAGGCGCACCTGACACGCGTGCACGGCGTGGTGCACAAGTTTGGCTTCCGGGAGAGGCGCTCGAAAATGTTCGTTTGCGAAGATTGCGGCAGCACGTTTACGGAAAATTCCGATTTTATGAAGCATCTGCACGAATTTCACCCCGAGACTGAGAAAATCTTGAGGGCGCGGAGAAATGGAGGGTTTGCTCCAAAAATAAAAGGTGATACAATCGAATAAGATATGACAGGGGTAACAGTCTTTCAGTCATAGATTCTTGATGGTCTTGTAAGAGATACTATTTAACTGCAGATATACAGTTCAGAAAAAACTGAACAAAAGTCTTTGATTTCAATCGAAATTCATTTCAATTTTCTTCTCCTCTCGATTTGCGACACACGAGAGAAACTTGCGAGAAGTGTTGCATGTTTCTCACGCGTGTGTTCTTTTAGCAATTAGTCGCCAAAAGTACATTTTCTGATATAGGCACCATAAATCAAGATCTCTAACAATACAAAGGGCATCGTGGACAATTTCATCTTACTAGATCACAGCAATTTACAAATATAATGGCTTGCATTAGCAGAAAGGTACTCGTCAAAGACAGGAACCCATTAGTGTGACGAAACTAACGATGGCGTGCGGGTGGAAATGGATTTTACAATGGATAAACTTGAAAACGCCAGGTTCTAGTTTTCAAGTTCCGTTCGAGTTATTTTAAAATCTTGTCGGAACATCACGGAGTAGGTTTATTGTCATGCATTTGAGCAACATATTCTGCCTAATGTATGACATTTTTCAACGAAGCTGCTCAGGAAAATAGAGCGCGTTGTTTCTAGCGCTATATGCTCGTTTTTTCATTCATTGGTCGACGTTCGGAGTGAAAGAAAACAAAGCTCGTGTAGTAGTACTTGTAAAGTGTTCGTTTTGAATTTCGGTGAGGTTTTTTCTAAGCCATCTTATAGGCTTGTTCACTTAGCAGAGGAAAAAACTCGAGTCATCCACAATTATCAGTCACACCCAATAATGTTTAGTCTTTTAGCGTTAATTGAAAAGACTAAGTCCTCTTACTTTATCGAAGAATATTTTATCCCAGGAATATTTATCATATTTAATGAACCCAATGTTATGATAACGTTATATAAACCCAGAGATACAGATATTAATAATATTTTAAATTTACTTACTACGTTAGTTGTGCTTTTTTAAGTGTATTCAAAACCTTTTCAGTCGTTCTACGAATGTAATTTAACCACAGTTATTGTAGCGTCGTTCATTCTGTTCCAATAAAAATATCCTCCTCTAATGTAATGTATGGAAAATAACATTCAATCAATTTCAACGTCTGTTGAGATAAAAAATTTCTTTAAAATTCAAAGCAAACAGAATCCAAGAAGTTAGACCGTATGCTGTAAAATATTTTGGGATATGTAAAATTGTTTTGCATAAAAAGTGATTTGTGATTTTGATGACTTGAGGAGGTTTTCTTGAATTACATTGTCACGGAGAGCCACTTTTTTACCGACTTAATTAAACGATTAAGATTTACACGTAGGAGCCATCTTTAATTAATTTGAAAAAAGGATTAGGCTTTTCGCGTGTTATGCCCTCGCCGACCAAAATGGATTTGCTTAATTAGTGCTCCAATGTCTCGTCTATAAAGTTTTTTCGCACGACCCCATAAGCTAATCGTGTTTAAACAAAGGTTGTCTGTCTGACAGTAATTGCCTTATGTAGGTCTTAAAACCGCGAACACTGTCATGCGGTTTTTAATGAGCTTATTTGCCTGATAAATTCCTGTACTTCACTGAAATGCTCGCGACAAAGCTAGAACCATGTTCGATAGGGCGGCAAGGGCCAGCCTCGTTCTCATGACCTCCACTGCAACTGAATGAGGCGGGCTTAACAACCCTCTTTGGATCAAACTCTATGTGGACTAACTCTAATGTAGAAACTTTTTATGCAGTGTGTTTTGTGGTCTTTATTTAAATAAAAGGAACGCCTCGAAAGCGGCTAGCTTTGTATTTCCTTTAGTAAAACCACTCGGCAAACTAAAGGGGCTGTGTCACCAGGTTGTCATGTCAACAGACTCGTACTTCAAATCTTAGCTCGTCAGGAAAGAACTAAGAGAAACTGCGCAGTATTTCTGAAAACAAATTAATTCACTCGTCAACCTAATCCTCAGACGGACTCCACTTCACTTTCACATTTCTGTAATTGCTTAAATGAACGTAAAGCAATATTGGTTTGTTTTATTTGCAAATCAAGTTGAATGCTAGAACAGGTTATTCGATCAGCAAAACCGAAACGTAGTTACCTAGCAAGAAGAAAATCATCAATCGGGAAACGTCCTGATTTACAAACAGATTCTCAAAACTTAAATCACAAGAATGCCGACGATAATTAAGGAGAATTTCTGTTCCAATGTTAAGACCAGGTGACACAATTCTTTGACTCTCATAACATTCTCTTACAAAATCGAAACCAAGCAAAATTATTTCTTTAGTTATACCGCGTAACAGTTCGCATTCTAGGAAGTAAAGCTTGTGTCGCTGTTGTTCATCAGGTGAATTACAAGCAAATAATAAACAAAAATATCAGTTGCTGTTGTTGTTTGATTTCGTTTCGTTATAGCATAGAATCTTATGGTATGAAGTGGTATATCAGCCTGGCCCATCAGTTTGAAAATATAGAGCTTACCTACCAGGGTCCGGTTGTTCAAAAGGCGGATAACGCTTTTGACTGGATAAGTGACTATCCAGTGACTATCGTAATTTGTTTGAGTGATTTATTCGCTGGATGGTGTTGTCCATCCTTTAAAAAAGTAAATTCCGCCCAGGGCAAACGGCCTATACAGCTGTAGCTTATTCCGGTTTGTGTAGCTTTAAGCAACTAAGAATATTTCTACACCCCCCTGGATGAGATGCTAGTCCATTGCAGGGCAACCCCCAGTATTAAATGCGCCAGTAGCCATTCCTAAACCTGGATTGAGAGAGGTACTGTGAGAGTAAAGTGCCCCAAAACACAGCACAATCCAGTTGATACCATAGCATTTTGTTTTGAATACGTATCCACTGGATAGGAGTAGAGAAAGCGCTCAGTATCCACCCTTTGAATCCACGAAAAGAAATGGTCACAAATAAATAATAATTGATACTTTTCTGAGAAGTGCTCCCTGGCTGCCCACGGTCATACGTTTCATTGGGGTATTTTTTAGTTTTTATCATTTTAAAGGGGCGTTGTACAGTGTCGTTCGCCGCTCGCTTTCCACACTCTTTCTCAGGCGAGGAATTTAGTAAGCAATGACCATCTCGTACTTGCTTGGTCTTGTAGTCTTGGCCAATCTCAAAATATAACTTCAAATTGTAATGAAAAATAGGAGTCAATGCTAAATAATACCAGAAAAACGCATAACCAAGCCGAGCTAACGCTGCCTTCTCCACCGGCTTTTATTTTTTTCGTAGCGCACTATGACGAGAATGGGAGTGAACAAGAAAGCCCAAGTGGGAACTGGTAGTGAGAGAGATGAGCGCATGTGGGGGAAGCGATAGGGAAAGAAATTTCTCTACGTTTCCTTTTCTCCCCATAATTTCTTGCGCCCTCCTCTCTACTTAAGGTCATTGCACTGCGCATCTCCACTATGCATAATTTGACATATGATTAGCGCGCGCGCATTAGAAAATGACGGCTCTTTCTTTACGACTGGACCTCGCCATATAGGTAAATCGTCATTTCTTCGAAAACGAGTGTGCTGACCTATAAGTTTCTTCTGTTGTTTTGAATTGAATAATAGATTTCTCTATGTAAAATAAATATGCCCAATTCTCAGTGTAGAACAAAAAACGATCGTGGGAAATGTGAATTAAGCAAGCAATCGTGTCTATAGTTATGGTGATATTATAAGAATTTATTGGGTACAAACAAGGTGCTGTTGCTCCTAAACAAACATGGGTACCCTTCAATTTTATTTCAAAATTTAAGTTTCTATAATATAAACAATCAATAGGCAAAGTTTGACAAAAATCTCAGTGCAGGTTCTATTCCAGTGGAATGACCTCAATTGCAATATTTTTTTTTTACCAACGCGCGGGCGACTGGGGATGAGGCAGAGGCTGATGCTCGAAACTTTGGCTTTACTCGCCTCAAAACGCATCCCCCCCGGATAAGTAATACGTATTACAAGCCTAGAACCGGATATTAGTATCAATAATGATAGCACATTAATCCTCATAGGTTAAAACAAGGGACGTTATGTTTCACCTGCCAGCACATTGTACAAACAAATCAAAGTTTTTCCAAATAAAAATTATTTTGACGGCTTCCTTTTTTTGTCTATTTTGTTTCTTTATCTATTTGGCAAGAAGAAGCAAGGTGTATTTTTCAATTTTTTGCAATTTTGTGGGTTTCAACGGCTGATTCTATACAATAAAATTACCTTACGGAAATATTCCTCAACTGTATTTAATCAGTTGCCAAATATCAAAGAGTAACAAAACGAAATAATTCGGTTCGCACCCGCGGATCACTTTTCGAGCCACACCAAAGTCGCCTTTATTTTAGCGGTACGTGATGTGTATACAGACATTTCTCCTCTTTCGTAACGTAATTTTACTGCGGGAGTATTCTAGAGGATGTCCTGAAGGTAGAACCAGGTAAGTTAATCTCCCCTTTCGTTCACAGGCTGTTTTAGTAAACACAACCTCGCACGTGTCCACGCGTGGATGCGTATTTGTCCACGCGTGTACAGATACGGAGGGGCGCAGGGAATTATTGGGAGGAGTCTCAATAAAACTAGTTTGGCTTTAGCAACATTTTTGCTTTGACTGGTTTATAGAGTGCTTTTAACAATGTTTGTGTGCAAGATGTTGAGCTCAACTACCCTATAAAACAGAAGCACGCGTGAATTTCAAATCTCTCTTTTAGGTCCATTGACGGATACACGCATG
>Ga0126337_10001551_pt1 | contig 14006 bp, 11 predicted proteins | sample DipCmetagenome_FD_92527 | JGI IMG/M metagenome (GOLD analysis project Ga0126337, IMG submission 92527) | Coral microbial communities from La Bocana,Puerto Morelos, Mexico - Diploria C A metagenome | ecosystem: Host-associated > Invertebrates > Cnidaria > Coral | place: La Bocana,Puerto Morelos... | reverse complement strand
CCCTTCTTTATACAAACGGTACGTGGATGATACTTTCACAGTCATACCAGATCTCGACAAAGCCAACGATTTCCTCGATAAACTGAACTCTTGCCACGAGAACCTAACTTTACTATGGAAATAGCCGAACAGGATACTATTTCCTTTGTTGGCATGAACATTACTAAATGTGGAAACAGACTTGAAACATCAGTACACAGAAAGTCCACAAACACGGGCCTGCTTCTTCACTATCACAGCCATGTGGACAAACGTTACAAAGGGTGTTTACTTTCCACAGTGATAAACCGCGCCTATCGCCTGTCATCGACTCCTACCGCGTTTTCCGAGGAATGCGACAAGCTTCGAACTACCTTTCTAAACCTGGATTATCCGGTAAATTTGATCAATTCTTCGATTAACAAATTTCTACGCAATATCGACAATATTACTGCGCTTGATGATGCAACTGATGGCACCTCTACTATCGTCGTACCACTACCATTTAAAGATCAACATTCAGCCAACTCATTAAAAAGAGAATGCAGAATTTGAGCGCAAAAATTGGAGTACAAATAAAGCCTGTTTTTCAGTCCAAAAAGATCAGTCAAGTCCTCGCCCCGAAAGAGAAGAAGCCGCCGATTGTCAACAATCAGTGCGTGGTTTACAAATTTCAATGTGATCTGTGCGACACAGATTATGTCGGGTACACAACCCGACACTTGCACCAACGCATTGGCGAGCATAAACATTCTGCAATTGGAAGACACTTGGAAGACTATGGCCTATCGAAGTCTGATTTGAAGGACAAACAATTCTCGATTTTGAGGAAATGTAGAACGAAGTTTGACTGCTTAATATTCGAGATGCTGTTTATTAAGGAGCTAAAACCTGGGCTAAATACCCAGATGGACTCCATTCGTGCTAAACTGTTTACGTGACACTGCGTGCAAATATTTCTCGCATTCAGTAGTGTTTTATTTAAGTCTCTAAGGATCTGTTTTGTACATTTATATTCAAATAACATTCTCTTATTCATTTTGACTTGAAAATGACGTTGACTAAACGTCGAAACGTCGTCGCCTTTTTAGAATTTTTTACAGTTTTTTGAGAGTTTTTAACCGCGATGGTTTTAACTTTTGTCTTATCGCAATGTTTTATAGTTAAATTCTCACTATCTACAACATAATAGATAGTGAGTAGCGTAGCTAATAAAAACACGAATTCATTATAAAGCGTTATATGATAATCAAATGAATGCGTACGCTTTAACTGGTGAATCAGCTATGGTTTATTGTGCGTGTGTTCTGAATTTGCAATATAAAAACAAAGGGAGAACATCCTGCGTGGTTTATCAGCCTATAAAACATGAAAACTTGTGGCCTATTGCTTATCTAGTATATATATACTTCAGGTATAAAACACTACCTTAGTATACAACTGATCGTTGATTAGAATATAGAAGAATAACGAAAAGTACTCTTACCAGTGCATGGTAACTTGCCATTACCGGTGTACCCTAAGTTACAAGCACAAGTAAAAGAGCCACCAGTATTGGTGCAAGTTGCCGACTCATGACAGTCGTGAGAATTCGCCGTGCATTCGTCAATATCTGAAGAAATTAGAAAGCAAAAGAACAGTGATACGCAGTGCATATAATGTGAACGTATATGACATGATTGATCATCGTAGTTGAAAAAAAAAAAAAAAAACAGATCTCGACGGGATTCTAACCCATCAATGGTACAGTGCTCTACCAGCTGAGCTATTAAGCCTTCAGAAAGCTGATCACATTTTGAGTTCCTATTATACTCGTGGAGGGTGAAGAATTCAAATGAACACATGAAAGATCATATATTTGACCGCGAAGAAGAATATGAAGACATGATTGATCATCGCAGTTATACACACAACTTAAGCATTGAATATTTTTCTGTCTTTAATCTTACAACTTCTTAAGCTGTGTGTATAACTGCGATAATCAATATTGTCTTCATAGCGGAGTTCCTTAGCGGCCCGAACAGCCGCAGAGCGGAACCCCATAAATGTCATGCGAGGATAGAATTTAGGAAAACCAAGCGTTTGAGTTTTCATGGTCATCGTGGCTAGCGACATAGTTCGCGGGCGCGTGCGCCTAGTGACGACGTCGCCCCAACATGGCGGCCATAGTCATTCGGCAGAAGGTCTTAAACCGAAACGAGGCTTTGTTTTTTTGCGCTTTACGGGGCTTGCCGCGGCTACGCAACCTACAGCCAGCAGTCTATAATAGTCTACAGTGTTTGAGGAGGAAACGGTTTGGAAAACCTTTCTTTCTGCATTATCCATAGCATTTTTGGAGGAAAAATGTTCTTCCTACAAGTTTTCATAAAGCTGAGTGGCTATTATTCATTTGTTAAAGAGCTGCTTATGACGGACGAACGAGTAACTGAGTTACGGCGAAAGAGGACGATGAATATATCAGGTTCAACAACATTCCTCGAAATGCCTGTGCAGTTCCGCTTTTAGGCATGGCTAAATCTATATATTATCTTTCTCCTCAGTTTAAATAGATGATCTTTCAGATGTTAATTTGCAATGTTAATTTAATTCGAACCATTTTCTTGGCTAATATATTTCAAGATTTCAAGGTGGAAGAGGGAATGAGGGAATCCCCAATCACTGGCAAGTAGGCGTTGTCAATATTACCTTTTTTCTGCCTGCATTGCTATTTTTGGCCTCCTATGCATTTAACAGCAATTCTGTCTTCACTACGTCTCTATAGCTCCAGATATACATCTTCTAATTCGATTTTTCATGTTTTTTTTTTCGTGCCCCACCTTTGTTGAAGATACTATCAAATACTTGTAGCTTTTGGTTAAGGTAGTTGAGACAAATGAACGACAGAACAATGAAGGAGGCAGTGCTTGTGGAACATATTGAACACTAGCAGCTTATAATTACCTAATCAAATCTCTCAAAAAGTCGATGCGCGAGGAATTAGAACGCACCTGAACATTGTTGACCATTTCCGGAGTATCCGATGTTACAACTACAGGTAAATGAACCATCTGTGTTGCTACAAGACGCTGCTGAGTGACAGTTATGGCTATTGATCGCGCATTCATTGATATCTAAAATGAAATAAAAATGTCCATTCACACAGTGATTTCAAAAGGAAAACAGTCTTCTGCCGTTTGCACTCTCTCCTCTCTTCCAATTGCTGCTCACTCAAATCCATATTCCTCTGGACGCATGCCTTCACGGTTCTCTCCAATCACTGCGGTTTATTACTAGGTTAACACTTAGAATACTTTTTGAACGATAATTTTTAATGGATGGTGGTGGTAAATTTAGTTGTTTTGGCCAGCAGTAGGTGAGGATCACCACATTATTAAAATTGGGCAAAAGGTGGATCAGACAGTGAAGCCAAATACATAATCGCCATGCTGTCATAATTATTAATTAAACAAATACATTGTATATAGAATTATTGTTTTGCCATTGCCAGTATATCCCAAATTACAGGCACAAGTGAAAGAGCCGACAGTATTTGTGCAAGTCGCCAATACGTGACAGTCGTGAGCATTTGTCGTGCATTCGTTAATATCTGCAGAAGATGACAGCATATCAATTAAAGTGCCCATGACGTAAACTTGGTTTTTGTTTCGTTTTAAAATTTACCATGTCAAATACGCGATTCCAAAGTTTGAGGCGTCTTGAATTAAAAAGAACAATTTTACAAGCCTTCAAAGTTGAGCATTTTGCCTCCCAAAAATGTTCAGGGAAATGGGTCGAGTTAATCCAAAAATACCGCGCCATGACGTCACTTTCGTTTGCATAAACAATGTTTCTTGTCGGAAGATACGAAATACGAAAGGGAAACTCCTGTTAACTTATGGTTGGTAAATACTAGTTTTATTTTAGACTTTTATGCTGTGATACCCGGCTTTATACAGTTGAAATCGCAAAGACAAACCTGTCTCAGTAGATCAGACATCACACAATACTTATTGATATCACAAGCTTTTATACAAGTTCCACTTACTTTTAGACGTTCGAAAATAAAGATCTTGCGACATTCCCTTCGATTCTTTTTAGTTTTAAACTCACTTTTTCATCCTTTGATGTCGTTGAACTTTGCCAATGTGCCAATGTGAACAATGCCCTAACGAGAATTTAGTTGGTTCGCGCGAGTTCCGTTGCTGCACAAAGGTCACCAATGCATCAGTGAAAATGGCATTCGATGGTTCAATCGAACGGCTGACGTGCATAACACAACACGACGATTACGTGGCTATGACCAACAGAATGGTCCTTCTTCAAGTTGGTCCGCTGCTGAGGGACAAATGTCGGTGTCTTCGGACAAACTGGACCCATTTCGCTCGAACAGCCGGATCTGAGGGGAACTAATACATTCGTATACCAGGCGTGAATGTTGTGTTTTGGACACTTTGCTGGTTTGGAGCACCAGCAACACAATATCGCCTTCGCGGTTTCCTCTTTTCCTTTCTATCCGCGATTGTGAGAACGATTTTGGCGCCAAAGTGACGTCAGAGGTTGTTGTAACGTGGTATTTTGACCGCGCGATAAAAATACCATTTTTGAGGGCAAAATGGCTCAACTTTGAAGGCTTGTAAAATCGTTACTTTTAACGCCAGACGTCTCAAACTTTGGAATAGCGTATTCGACAAGGTACATTTTAAAACTAAACAAAAACAAATTTCACTTCATAGGCACTTTAAAAGAACATATCTGTAGAGTCTTCCATACATTATATACAAAAACGTTAGAGCATAGGAGAAAACAGCAATCTGTTATCCTTTTCTCAGTCATTCATTCTTGAAAATTACAACAGTGACACAGACTATGTAGTAAAGCGATAAACAAAATGAGAGTAAATATATGAGGCTTATACGAAGTGAAAACGTGTGTGAGCGAGTCACGACTGGTTTTGGTTCTATTTTGTAAGATTTCTAAACTAATCGATTAACCGGCGTAGTATACGTAACGGAAAACCAACAGATACACGAATCGACAATCAAGCAAAAACCGCTCTATTGGCCGGTCTATCAGTGCCATGATGTTCCACCTATACCTCAGTATGAGCCTTAACAGTCTTATCGCGGCAATCTTCAAGTTTTATAGTTGGAAAATTGAGAAATTCGAAATGCCCTACTCTGAAAGACCATTTTACAGTTATCTGCTCAGTGACCTGGCCTTTGAATGGAAGCGAGGCTGGAGGTGACCACTTTTTGATACAGACCTTACTGCATTTTGCTTTGTAAATCAAGTTGTTCTAATGCTAACAAGGTGCATTTTTATGACAAAGCAGAGTGTTCTGTAATAAAACAAGGACGCCTCCATTTCGTTGCCATTCAAAGACCAGGTAACCCGGCAGACAACTGTAAAATGTGTTTAAAAAAGAAAAAAAAAACGCGATTATTATTGCTCCTTATCGTTTATCTGTTGTTACAGTCGCAAGGAAATGGACCTTCTGTATTGCTACAAGAAGCCGCCAAGGTTAAGGTGTGACTATAGCTCGCCCATTCACCAGTATTTAAAACATGGTAAGATTTTAATATTCATAAACAAGTTACGTTGCAGTGAGTACTATCTAGCGAAGTCTGCATACGAGCTAAGTGGCCCATCAAAACGAAGCTTATTCCCGTTCCTGTAGCATTAAACGACTAATAGTATTTCTATTCCCCCGCCGTCCGCCCCTAGATGGGAGAGCCCGGGTGGCACTGTGAGAGAAAAGTGTCTTGCCCAAGGGCACTACAGCGCCATGCCCCCGACCAGGGCTCAAACCCGGACCTCTCGATCCGGAGACGAGCGTACTAGCCAGGAGGTCAACGCACCTCTCAAAAGGCTCAGGGAAAGAAACATTTAGTGGAAGTGAACATATAATAGTTGTTAAGAAAAAAATCAGGAGAGGTAACGCTTTGTACCGCTGCATGTTGACTTGCCATCACCAGTGTATCCTAAGTTACAAGCACAAGTAAAGGATTCTTGAGTATCGGTGCAAGTTGCCAACACATGGCAGTCGTGAGAATCCGCAGCACATTCGTCGACATCTGTGTAAACAATGAAGTCATACAAGCTGTCGTTAAAGTGACGTCTCAATAACTTAGTATTTGTGTTTAAACTGAATTGATTTTGAGGCGGTTTACACTGGAAGGTCAGAGTTTTTACTACGGTGTGCTAATGAAACTTAGAAACTACAACAATGAAACTTAGAGTCCTTATGCTACGTTAACTAGGATGGAGGTTAAGTAAGCCCCAAATACTACACATGTGGTAGTATCTAAGCCATTCAGAGTGCTCAAAACAGCGAGCTGGTGAGCATGCGTAATTAAAATAGTAATGATTCATCCCAGCAGAGTGCTCTAGCTGGACATGAAAGGAGAGCCTTAAAAGCTTGTATGGCGGCGAGCTTTATCTATATACATTATATACTTACTGATAATTGAGCCTGTGCCGCAGTATCTCAACTGACAGGCAGGTGGTGGTACCAGCTTATAAATGTAGAAGCCTCCACAGTTTAGAACCTGAATTGTGTTACTCCAGTGGCAACAATCACCACTCCAGTGGTAGCACACTTTCCTCGTCACAATGCCCTCAGAGATTGACGGATGGGGCTCGCTTAACCATCCAGACGCATCCGTGTTGCAGCGGTTTATGTCAGGACATGTCCCCGGCATACTAGTCCCTGCAGCACCAGTGAAGCGGTACCATAGGGTCTGAATGGATGAGTCACATAAATTGCCGTTGCCGTGATTAATATGTCTGTCGGCATCGCTTAACTCAGTGTACGACGAACATTCTATGGGACTTCCTAGACAACATCTTCCTGCAGCTTAAAATAGGGCACACAACATTTATTGAACCAGAAAGAAGACAAATAAGAAGAAAGGAAGGCACTCGTAGCCTGCCAAACAACTATAACTTCCAATCAACAAACCCATCGACCATCATTTTAACTGAGGTGTCCAAATAGGACACATTTTGCACCCTTCTCTTACCGTTATATGGCAATTGTAATTCACAAATGCACTCACTACGGCATGGGATGTGCAGTTCGTGTGGGTTTGAATATTATAACTTTCTCCGTTTTCAGCTTTTACTTAATATTCTATCAATTATTTCAACTTTGGCAATGTTCATAAAATCATATAGGTTCAAAGTTTTCCGACAAGTGTTTCGATCGATGGCATTATAGACGCTTTCCTTGAAAACTGCTTAGTCCCCGACGGTTTTGAATTTTCCTGAGACATGGGGACCCCAAGACGACACTGAAACCAGGGGACACATAGAAATCCAAAGAAGGCGGCGATGCAATAGCCACCATGCAAGCAGTTTTACTTCAGTAAGTTACTTTAGGATGGATGACCAAACAAACCGTGCTCGTAACCGATTAAAGGAAAGATGAAAAAAAGGAATCAAGGAAGGAAGACGAAACAACTGAAAGACTGCTTAAAGCAAATGAAAATTGCCACGAGCTGTCATTGACACTGAATATTGTACAGCCAGCGCGAACTATAAATTTAACAGTTTTGCACTAAAGGCTTCCTTGATAATGAAAAAAAATACCCATTTCAGAGAATCACAAAATATCTTAAAATATCTTTTGAATATCAAAGGAGAAGCTGAAACAAATGATGTTGAAGATTTTATGTCGCCAAATTTTCTCACACGGAAGAAAAAAAAATGCATTGGAATTGGAACTGATAAGTCGAGCAGTGATACAAACTGTTTCAGAAGGTGAGCTCGTGCAGATTCAAAAGAAGCCGAGAGCAATTAAAATCTTTTGCGACTCTGTCAGAATATTGTAATTAACCAAAATCACATTGCACTGGAAAGTTCATCGATTAAATTGTGTTTTTGTTTTCGTGTTTAAGATTTTTGTTCTAAGGCTATGTAAAATATTGTTATTCGTTCTAGCACTTAATCATCTGAAAAAGAAGTCTCATTTATACTAAACTTAAGATTATCCTTTTTCATTTTCTGTCCCTCCTCACAACGAAAGGAATAAGAGAAAAGGGAGAGTAAGATAATAATAAATGAGGGTAAAACGATAATAAAAAAAAACATTGTCTTTCTTGTATAATTCTAGCTTAACCATGGGGTTTGTGGTAAATTGTTTTGAGCCACTGGGAATTTTTTTTTCTGGGGGCTGCACTTACATATAATATCTAAATCCTACAAGAGCATTTATATCTTTAAATTATAATTTTATGCTTGAAAATAGGAAAAATAATACATACCCGAAATAACTCCCAAAAATACGGAGCACAAAACAGACATCTGGAAACAAAATAAAGTTATTGAGGTTAAAGAGAAATGAATATAGTGTAAATATATTGATTTTGAAACTTACCTTGTCACGATTCGGCATGACTCTTGTAAGGAAATGAAGCCAATATACTTCACTCAAAGTGGGTCCACAGCAGCTAAATATATTTAATACGTCAGGGTTTCCAAAACGATAAAGGAAGATAGTGCTTTGTCTGCACTTGTCTTGGGAGTATCATCAACAAGATGACCGTATTTTCATCTTTTTGAATCATTGGGAAAGGCAGGTGCGCATAGTAATTCTTGAAGTTTCTTTTCTTCTTCAAGACAAAACATTAACTGCTTACAATGTTGGATACGTTTCAATGACGGAGATAAAGGTGAACTAATAAAAGTACTAAGACTTCCTTACTGATTTTAAAAGAGGTTATTTTAGGGGACCTTGAAATTCTGCCTATCAGAAATAGTTTACCTGCTGTCCCTCGCGAGTTATGACGTCTTAAGAAAAATAAATAACAACAATTTATTTTTCAGCTGCCGCAAAGGTTCAAACAGGGTCTTTTGTTATTAAGACAAAATACGACAGTCTAAGAGGAAACTGATAGAATGGACTTAGTTGTTTCCTCCTGACTTTTGGAATTTGATCTGGTATCAAGTATTATTATCATTATCACTAGAGATCGTACTAAAGCTTAAGAATTAGTCAATTAGCAGTAATGGTTTTCGTGATGCTATTCTGCCCTCATTTCGTAAGCACTTCTTTTGTATGCGCTACCTCCAATTGCTTGCGCGCAAGCAAACTCTACAAAACCTCTACCAAGCCTTTGATTGAGTGGTCTCTAATTAGTTTACCTTTAACACATATAGTCCTTGATTTGGCTTTATTCTTGTGAATTTCGCAAAAGGGTTTCATGCAGAGGAAGAGGCTAAAACGACGAAGTTCAACCTCTATTGATATTTTAGTTTTGGTTTGGCGCTTATTTGTCACGTAATTCTCCAGAAGTAAAATTTAAATTTCAAGAAGATATTCTTTGTGGGTTCATGCAGTGATTTACTTCTTATCTCTAAAGAAGTAGGATCCCTAAGCAGTTTTGCATGTAATATCATTACTATTCAGCTTCTCAGTTTCTCTTTTTGTTAGCTTTTCCTTTTTGTTCTGGTAGGAGGTGGGGGTTAAAGTTATTTAAGTATGCCTTTGCCAACACCAATTACGTTGCCACACACACACACAGACTAAAACTGATTTTCTGGATTAATCTATTGGTCATATCTATTTTTGCATACTAAGCTCAAGAGTAAAAAAAGAGGTCAAAAGACACCGTGTTTTGATTCCAAATCTACTCAACAATTTTTAAAAATTCTAGCATTTTATTTCACCACGCCTAAATCAAACTCTTACTTCTTATACTAGTACTTTGACCGACTCAATCAACTTGTTAATACTTTGTTTTGATACACCAGATTACATAACCGCTATTTGAACCGGGTCAACCGATTCAAGAACGTCCCTCCCAAAAATGTAATCATTAAAAATGGTAACGAAGTAGCAGTCTAGAAATTATTAGTTTATCTCGTTAAAAGCTCTGGAAAAATTCTCTTTCGGCTAATTTAATTTTCTGTTATCTCGGCTGTGAACACACTGGCCATGGGTTGACAAACAGCACAAAACGAAGTGGTAGTGAAAAATAAGAGAGCTATGGTGAGAGAGGTTTGGAACACATTTTTTTTTCATTAAACCACTTTTTGTCAAAAGGTTATTGCGTGGGAAAGCTATCATCGAAAATTTAAAGTCTTGGACTATGACGTCGCGGCAAACATATAGATGTCCAAAAACACTAAATGTCGGGAATGGAAGATGAACCCTTTCCTTATTTGAAAACGTGTATTTTGTGTGTCTTTTTTAGTATTAATTTTTTTTGTATTTTTTCGATCAATTTGTTTGGCTTTGGGTCACATGAATTAAAACGCTCCATATTATTAAATTCTAATGATTCCTGGGAAGATCGAAACACGCACACACAATGAAACTTTACACTTGGTATAAAGCACGAGAGGCCATATTCAAGTTTTTGGTTTGTTTCTTTTTATTTATTTTATTATCATTTATTATCAAAAGTATGTTGTCAGTATTCTATTAAACGCATTTACTTTTGCCTCTATCCTTGCGTTCTACATTCTGGTCACTGCAAATACACACGTGGCAGGTTTGGCTTTACGGACCAGCTCAAAATTGGATCAATGATAAACTGCCCATGCTGAAATTTACTTTTGTATAACCTTCTTGGAATAAGGAAAAAAAAGCGTTTCATAATGAAGTCACCATACTTCCATGCACTAAAAGGAAGCTAATTTTTTTTTAGCCCTGAATCAAAGAGGGAGGCCAAAGAGATACATTTTAAACACACACAAATACCAACTCATGAACACAAAGACAGATCGCAACTGGGATTTGCCGGTTAGGACCTGATTCCACTTACCTTTCTCTTTTAAAAGGAGCCATTGCGGGAACAGAAAAAATGATTTTTTTTTGTAGAGCTCTACCAAGGTCTTACGGTGTAAGATTCAATGGGTGGGACAGTGGTAGAGAGATTAAAACAGGGGGCTAGTGCTTGTAAGCTTAAAGCATGACCTGATAAATGCAACGGCATGCTAAAAACTCTCCATAAAATGTGGTTTACATTTAAATGTGTTTAGCAGTTAAAGAGAAAATATCGGGCCACAGCTGTTGACGTATCAGTTACTTTAATGGCTCTCATTGTACAGGACTAAAAAAACACAAAAACTGTAGTGTTTCTGTTAATAACTACAGTTTGCATAACGTTGAAATCAATTTCTTAAGTATGCGTAAAGCAGTGCTTTCAGTGCTACCTAACCATGCTTATATTTTATATGTTTTATAAATACAGTGTAAAGTTGATACACACTTCACTACATTCAAATCTCAAGAAAGCAATAAAACGTCGCCGAGTTAAATTTGTCAATTATGGGTCACACGCATGTATATACCTGAAACTAAAGGATGATATATGTTTAAATCTGAAATTTTCTCATATAGTCACTGCATTAACTAATTACTAACCATAACTGAATGAGAAATAAACTATTTTGTATGGTTCTAGGGAGGCGACAATGCCTGGATCCATAATAAAAATTTCGTCATCCCTTAAATTAAAATTAATATCGGCCGATGAAAGCAGCAGCTACATTATAGGCCAACTCTTAATTTAAAGACGCGTGATTTGACAGTCAGGGCGGATTATGGAGTAAAGGCCGCCAAGGAAGAGAGTGTCTGCAATTAAATCCACTTCTAAATTCTTTGTAAATTGAGAAAGAACGCATAGCCTTTTCTCTAATCTCTCTATTCTCTCCTCGGTACACTGACAAATGCTTTGTGAATTCAAACAAAACGGTTCTGCGTCAGAAACGCACATGTTAAGATGCGTTGAGTCGTCGCAAAATAGCTTCATTTCAATCTTCGTTCTACTCAATGTACCTCTTATACCAAAGATGTTATCTAGACGTTGGCCAATAAAGCGTGCCATTTCAAGTTCTTCTGCATTTTTTTCTGCGTGCGTTTTAGCGTCAGCATACGCCTCATTTAGTACAGAAACTATCATGTTCATAAATAGTATGGTTGTGATTAGCGTGTACAAGAACGCAAACGTTGGACCAAGGAAACGATTCTCATTCCGAAGATCGTCAAGAGGAACTGCCTTACCTAAGAGGAATTCAAACTGCGCAACGACTGCTTGCATGTAGCTGGAGTAAGAATGCACTGTTTTACCAAAAAACTGAATTCCTGAAAAAACAAAGGCATTAAATATGATACTGAAGAAAACTGCGTATGATACTTGGTAGCCTAAAGATTGGCGGAAAGATAAAAACAAGAAAATAACATGAGGATTAAAACGAAGGAGATTCAAAAGCTTCAGCGTCGCCATAAAAATGGCAACAGCGATCGAGGCATTTTCCCAGTTAGCCCAGTCTAAGGAGGAATGAAAATGGACAATTTCATAGGGATTGTTCTGAATGGATTTAACGCTGCTTAAAACAGTTTTTGATCTCATTATGTTTGCTGCGACCGAGGCGATCGAAGAGATGATCATTAAGAAGTCAACCATATTCCAGACGTGCTTAAAAAATCCAAGACGTTGTGTGTAAATGCGGTGCAGCATTTTGATGAAGTAAAAGAGTACCATGATCAAGAACAGGAACTGGCAAATGAGATACAACATCAGAGCTCCTGAATCTGTGCTGTATAAATCGAGCGTTGCAATCCTTCTTGTTGTGTAGGCAGCGCCAGTTTCGAGCAACTCGTAGAAGTACGTAGCAATGCTGATCAAATTTGTATTCGGATTGAACACTGCGAATTCCAAAATGATTACTCGAGTTTGGCGATCCACCCATTGGAGGCCGAGAGTCTCGTTTAAGACGCGATATGCCGTGTCTACGTTATAACCAAGGACTGCAGGATACCCACCGCCTCCATAAGTATTAAATGAACCCCTTATCAGACCCTGGTTTAGTTCCTCAGCTGTGTGGTAACGCCAGGGTTTCGGACAAGTTTTCAAACCGTCAGACCCGGAAATATTATGAGAGAGAGGTTTCCAGCCCGGCAGACTCAGTAATGTAGTGTCTTCCACTTCACGGGAGTAGCCGTAATAGCAGTCTGAAATGTTATGGTATTCGTTTTCACAAGAACCTGAGAAAGAACAGTAACAGGCAGCGTCAAACTTAAAGTGTTAAGCTGCTTTAAATGGTGTTTCAGAAAACGTTACCAATCCCACAGCAGAATGGTTTAGGTTACCGAATATATTTAGAGGTGTATTAGGTCCAGGCAGTGTAGCGCGTCCAGTTATACTACAGATAGATACTGTAAACCCTTGTATTATATTAAGGCTTATAGACCTGCTGGCTATGAAACTATTTTAATAACGATTTCGAAATAGTGTAAACTGTAAGAGCGATATTTTTCCTAAATTTAATTTGTTTCACGGTTAATTCCAGACCCAAAGCGCTAAAACAAGAACGTTCATGCAATTTGTCACGCTCAATTATTACAGAAGAAAGTGATAAAACATTTTAAAATGGATCTTGGAGAAAATATACTTCAAAACAGTTAAAATTTTTTATACGACATTCGTCCAAACTTGGTTTGAAGGCGAAAAAACAAATTATTTTTGACATTTAGCTTTCAAAAGGTGATTAAGACGCTCGCATTCTTTTTATTTCATAATTCTGGGAAATGTTTGATAGCCAGCTCTATATTTTGAAACAGAGGTTTACGAATTATAGTTTAAACCGGACGACGCACTACATCGTTTTGAAGGCGTACATTCCGATAACCTTAGACCAAAATAATCACTTCAGTCTAAAAGGAGGACAATTTCATTAACAGATTATTTCGTCATACTTACTCCTTTTGACTCTTAGTTGCCGTAACCATGGCATTCCGATCAATATGGAGATCTTGTTCCCTATGTACATTTCATTCTTCTCTTCAAAGCCGTTGTACCATGATCGATTGTAAATAGTTTGCATAAACTCCTTCCTCAACCAACCCCATAAACTGCGATAGTCATGAACCTGAAATGAGAATCAAATTACTAGTAATGAATTTTTTCTTGCCAACGTTGAGTCATATCAGTTACTCTGGGGAGGAGGGAGGGGGGGGGGGGGAAATAATCTATAAAGGGTGAAGTAAATTTGCAGTACCATAATAGACAAAGTTTAAATTTTTACGCTGTAAACGTTTT
>Ga0126337_10001550_pt1 | contig 14008 bp, 9 predicted proteins | sample DipCmetagenome_FD_92527 | JGI IMG/M metagenome (GOLD analysis project Ga0126337, IMG submission 92527) | Coral microbial communities from La Bocana,Puerto Morelos, Mexico - Diploria C A metagenome | ecosystem: Host-associated > Invertebrates > Cnidaria > Coral | place: La Bocana,Puerto Morelos... | reverse complement strand
TCGGCCAATAAATGCCATATTTACTGCCATTCAATTAACAGCCAGCAGTCCTGTGGAAAACAGACAGCAGATGCGTGACAGATATCCTTTTTAAAGTGCATTCTGAACACTTCAGTAATGTGATAAAAAATTGAAAGATGTCAATTATGTTATTATTATGAAAGTAATTAGAGAAGAAGCTATAGACTTCAGTACAGATGGCCAATTTACTCTAAGAGTTATACACTGTACCTGTAGTGAATCATGGTAGTTGTATTTATCAAAACAAATATCCAGTCCAAAATGATGAATAAAATGACCATGAAAACCTGAAGGATAATCTAATAGTCAGAGGGAATAGATCACTTTTAATATATTAAAATTCAGCTTCGCAGCGAGGCTTAGGGGACATAAACAAAGGAGATTGAATGACCATGTTTATTCATTTCTTTTGTTTGTGTCCTCCAGGCCTCACTATCAAGCTTAATTTTAATATATCGAAAGTGGCCTATTGGAGACTGGTTTTCTTGTGGGTCCTTTGTAGATAGAATATGGAGAAACACCCTCAGAGCAAGGCAAGACCCATCGACCAACTCAACCACAAACAACACCAGCCCACAATTGAACTCAGGCCACGTCGGTGGGATGCATTCACTCTCCCCACTGCTTTATCCCTGTTCCCCTTGGACAACTCAATTTGTGACGAGATCTTCATGTTGCAAGTGTGTGTTGTTAAATTGAGACCTTGATTTTGTTTCCAGCTGTAGCCCTTTCACTCCCAGGATCCAAGAGTTAATTCTCCTAACTTAATACCATACATTTCTTTGTTCGCTAGTGCTGAGAATTGTTTTCAAATTATTTGAATTTTCTTTAATATTTGACCACATGGTTGAAGGAGCAGTTTATTATGGCAGACAATGGGGGAAAAGGAAGACTAATTGAGAAGGAAGTTCTCTTGGTGGTTAGACAACTCAATGAAAATATTCCAGAAAGTGTAATCAGGCAAAGATTTAAGGTTGGTACCATGTACCCAAGGTTTCGAAGTCAACAATGCAACTTAATGTATAATATGATGAGTTCTTTGAGCAGAGATTGTACAATGTCACCAGTTATTATATGTACTTGTGATGTTAGTTAGTTGATGAAATTTCCTGGCAACCTGCCTTTATCTACAAAACATTTATATCCCCACAATAAGAACTCAGTTATAACTACATGAAGATTGGTACAGAATTTTGAATTTTTAAAAACGTCTATAGAGCTTTGGTCACATGTAATAAGATCGATACAAGACCAATCCGTCATAGAAATAAAGAATGCAGCACACACGTTTAGCCACAATTCTCAGCACACAAAATCCTTGGCAATGCTGATAAATGATAGGAAATTTCATCAATACAGTGACTTACTGACAAAAAATGTTGCAAAACTGTGGCTTTCCTTGTACTTTCATGTCTGGTTCTTAAGATATAATGTGTGGTAAAATTTTCAGCTGCCATTTTTTTTCCACAGAGGATTGGTCAATGATTGTACACAAGTTCCTGTCATATATTATTGTTCTGTTTTTATATTTCTTGTAGGAAGCAGTTGCTGTTAGTCCAGATTCTCAAAAGAGTAGTTTATCTAGAGAGGAATTTCTCTCATTCTACAAAGAACTCACTACAAGACCTGAGGTTTATTTTCTTCTGGCAAGGTTAGTGTGTGCCCAGTTTGTTTGAAATTACGTGCTTTGCTAACAAAATGTACTGAGTAGAGCTCAGTCAGCTAAACGGGAAAGAATGAAAAGTTCCCTGGTTTCCAGGCCCTCATTTCAGTTGGACTTAAATGACTGGGTGTATAGTCCCTTTATGCTGGGGGCTTTGGTTCCAGCAGGGCCCCTTTATGTTGGGGCTCTGGTTCCAACAGGGTCCCTTCATGCTGGGGCCTCTGGTTCCAACAGGGTCCCTTTATGTTGGGGCCTCTTGTTCCAAAAGGGTCCCTTCATGCTGGAGGCTCTGGTTCCAACAGGATCCCTTAATGTTGGGGACTCTGGTTCCAACAGAGTCCCTTTATGTTGGGGGCTCTGGTTCCAACTGGGTCCCTTAATGCTGGGGGCTCTGGTGCCAACAGAGTCCCCTTATGTTGAGGGCTCTGGTTCCAACAGGGTCCCTTCATGCTGGCCGCTCTGGTTCTAACAGGGTCTCTTTATGCTGGGGGCTCTGGTTCCAAAAGGGTCATTTATGCTGCTGGCTCTGGTTGCCTGGGATGTTGCCAGGTATATCAGGGTTCTTTTTTCAATGATGTGAAAATTTGTGCCCTATTTTCAAAAAATGCCTCTTTTAATTACTAGTAAATAGAGATTTGATTTTTTGGGTGGATGAATTCATTGAGAATTCGGAAAGGATTAGAATCTTATCTGGACAGGTTTGGCATCGGTATCAAAAAAGTGCTTGGTGCTTAGCGGCACTTCTTTTCATGCGGTAGACTGTCAAATTGGACAAAACAGCAATGGAGCAGAATCAAATGAAACAAAGAAAGTGATGTGTTTTATATGCTAGTGTTTCACAAAATGTTAAATACGTATTTGGGATGCATTGCACATGAGTGTTAATTTTTGTTGGGAAGTCGACAGTCTTAATTTTAGAATCAGTGACACAGTTCTTTTATATTGTAGATATACAAGCAATAGTGACTACCTAACAACTGATGATTTACTGCTTTTCCTGGAAGCTGAACAAGGGGTAATGTTTCCTATACACTGTTTGCAAAGAAAACGATTTCACATGGAAAACATTTCTGAATTTATCCACAAAAAAGACGATTAAATTTGTTGATTTTTATTTCTCTTCTTTCGTGTTGCCCAGCTTTCTAGGGTGGGCAAAGAACACTGTTTAGACATAATCAAAAGATGTGAGCCGACAGAGGAAGGCAGAAAATTAAAATGTTTAGGAATTGATGGTAAGTGCTTAATTAGCTCTTTTTACCTGTATTCAACTTTATTTGTGTCAGTGTAGAAATCTATTGCATGTAGGTGTTTGTCAAGCTATCTTCAAGGGTTTCATTAACGTTTTCATTAGGGGCCAACTGGTTGTCTCGACTTTTTTTTAACTTTTCGAACTGAGTTTAGTTGTAAGAAAAACGTTCCTCTAGATAAGCAAAGCAGTTGGGAAAAATCCTCACAGCTGGTCAATTTGCCCAGTGCTTGGCCTTAAATGAAAATTTGGTTATGTCAAACAAAGGTGAAAATGTAAATTGGCCACCGTAACGAGTTGTAAAACTGACGTTTCGCTCTGACGAAGGGCTAACGCTCGAAACGTCAGCTTTACAACTCGTTACGGTGGCCAATTTACATTTTCAACTTACTTGATATAACCAAATTACCTTGTTACCCCCACCGACGCAGCACCACAGTTTCTTTAGAAACTTTCACCCTTTAATGAAAACCCTGCAAGTGTTGCCCTAATGTAAATGATTCAACTTTAACAAGCTTTCCTTTTCAGGAAAGTCAGAGTTGAACAATTCCCTTTTCAAAGTTTCTGTTAAATGCTGATATTCTAAGAAGACTCCGACCTGTTATGATACCCCAAAGTAATACTATTTGATCGAACTTTTATTTATGTGTCATTTGAGGGAATGGAAATTTTGTGAATAATACAAAAATTTACATAAAAATTACAGTATTTTTGTGACCGCTCTCTAGTGGCGCTGGCCAAGTAGTAATTCTTGGAAAATCGTATAGTTTAGTTCAAAAGATCTTTTATTTTTTCAGGTTTCACACAATATTTATTAGAAGAGGACTGTCATATCTTTGACAGTGAGCACAGGACAGTTTGTCAAGACATGTCACATCCACTTTCTCATTACTTCATTGCATCTTCACACAACACGTAAGTACAGTAAACTAATACTGCTATTTATTGACTAAGCTGTAAGGGTGATACGTCTAGTTGTATGTTGTTGGAACATCAGTAATGTATCAAGTCATTGTTTTAAGACGAGTTGGGAAGTTCTAGGGATTAATAGACTTTTTGTCCAAAATGCGTCGCCTGCTTGATTTAACTGACTGAATGGTTGGCTGGCTGGCGCAATACTTAAGAAGCTACAGTATACAGCACAGTATTTGGTTGGCAGTGAGCATGGACAGCTACGAAAAGCAAGAAACGAGGGAGCGAGTTAGAATGGTGCGTGAGAGCGAGAATACGCGCGCAGCGTGGACACGCGAGATCCACTTCATCGCGCGTGATACGCTACATGTATTTCAACTTCATGTAACACCCTCCTGTTGCCCGTGCGCCTGGTATCGACGATATAGCAATTGTGGCGGGAAAAACGCAACATTGCGGCATACAGAAACCTAGAAAATTTTAAGGAAACGCTTTTAATTCCACAGACTATGAATTAGGGGAGGGGGGGGGGGCGACTCCATCTTCAGCTCTTCAACGTCTTTGGTCAGATTTGATGATTGTCAGATTGATTTTGATTGATTTGTTTTGCAGATACTTATTAGAAAATCAACTCAGTGGTCCTTCCAGTGTAGAAGCTTATATTGATGCACTTAAAAAAGGCTGTAAATGTGTAGAATGTAAGTTTGAACTTTGTTGCAAGGAAAAAAATGCTTCAACATTCGCTGTTGGTGCAATTTATGTCGCGCCTTAAGTTCCAACTCTTATACTCGCGTGTAAACCAGTTGTGTTTACAATGCAATTCTGCCCGTCATAATTTAGGCATAATATCGTCGGAGTTTTCGAAACTAGAATGAAAATGACACCCCATGCTGTGTGTATACATGTTCTGATACAAAACCTTTGTTTAGTTTATAACGTTTCACAAGAATTCTAGAGACATCGCGCTTAATCGCGACAAAAATTTCATAAACACTTGTATAAATGAGTCTTGTGGACATTCACACATTGTGAGTTCTCATTCACCCGCGCGCAGCACGCACGCACGCACGCTCGTACATTTACCACGCACCCGCGCTCCCGCGCAATACACACCTGCGCATGCACATATAAGTATGTCTTGTTTTCTTGATCCACTACTCGCGCAAAAACTAAGCAAAAAGAGGGTGTGCTTATATATCACTTCATACAGCCATTTCCAATCAGTCGGGTTTGACGAGAAGCCTTTTAGTTACTAAGTACTTATTTTGATTTTATCATTATTATTTTAGTGGATTGCTGGGATGGCAGCGGTGATGATCCTGTCATATATCATGGCCACACGTTTACTTCAAAGATTCTCTTTCGTGATGTTTTAGAAGCCATAGATGAACATGCATTCACAATATCTCCGTAAGTACATCATGCTTCGTAAAAAGCTTTTGGGTACGGGAGGGGCTCTATATGTTATGGAAAAAGTTCCTTTTGCGATCTGGTTCCACTTAGAGTTAAAATGTCAAATTTTCACCGTATGTTCTGGCACCAATTGTCAAGAAACAAAATTGTTTTCTCGGGTTACGCGAAGAAACGAGGTGAAAGAGTCAGTACAAAGCAGAATTGGCTCATTTGCCTCGTTTGTATGTTTGGAGGTAATCACAAAAGAGCCAATCAAAACTCGAAGAAAGTACATGTAGCCGAGAAAAAGCGCGGGAAACGCCTCGTTTGTATCTGAAACTGCTGATAATCGTGTCTGCGATTGATAACACCTATTGGCTTAGGTCCGATTTGCGCTGTTCTCTCAGGTCCGATATACATTCCACGCGGGCTCCCTTCCCGAACAGGGGCTGGTAATCGATCCTACAATTGGCTTCCCTTTCTAAAGATGTAGCTGTATTAATGACTGAAATGCTTCATTCTCAATTTGCGTTAATTTCAGAGGCAACAGGGATTCATGTGCGACTTTTTTTGTAATTTTTCTTTTAGATACCCACTTATATTATCCATAGAAAACCATTGTAGTGTCAAACAGCAGGAGGTAATGGCAAAGTATCTGAAAGAAATTTTACAAGGTAAGTTTCGAAGGTAGCTCTTTAGTATTGCAAACAATGTGAAGGATGTATTAACGTTATGCTGTCATTTTGTCCGTGAACAAGTAATTTTTAAGAAGTATAAAATAATTGTAAGAACATATATTTGAACAGCGGAGAACGATTGAAGACATGGCTGATCGTCACAGTTATGCATACAACTTAAGCAGTTGTTAATTATGATATTTTTTTTTTTCAGGCTTAAATTTTAAGTTGTTTGTATAACAACGATGATCAGTCATGTCTTCATATAAAAGATTGCGCCATTGCAGCCTTTTTAAAAACAGTTACTGAAATTGTTGACGTTCTTAGTTTAAGAGGAGCACGAGTTTCCAAAAGTTGATGTAAGCCTATAGATATAGATAGATATTTTAAGCCAATTGTAAAGCACAGTGAAGCAAAACCAAGCTAAATATTGGCTTGCAACACTCATTTAAAATCGCTCTTATTAGGTATTTGTATTTCATTTTCTCTCTCAAACATGGGAAGATGTTAAGTTAATTCGAATTTTTTTGCAAACTAAGAGTGTAGCTCTAATATTAGTTTTATTTTTTTTTTTTTGCAAAGTAAACCAAAGAAAATAGATCGACACGTTACAACCATGTGTATATAGCCTCGTGAAAAAAACAAACAAACTACAAAACCAACCAATGAGAAAAGCTGTTTTAGGATGAAAATTATATGTACACGCATTATAAGAGCCGCTCCGATACTACATTTTTGACAGTGCGTTGTTTTGACCATATTTTATTTAACTTGCCTTGTAGATAAACTTTATACAATCCAACCAGGAGAAAACGAGTCTTACCTACCATCACCAGAGGCGCTCAAGGAGAAAATTCTTGTCAAAGTAAGCGAAGTCAACTTATTTCCCTGTTTAGAATTCCACTCAAATACTATTGCAAATGCTGAAACATGATTGGCAGAGCTGCCGTACACTTTCAGCCATTATTGTTTGGTTTTCCTTTGTTACAAAACGACGGAACGGGAGTCTAACTTGTTTTTCACGAGTATGATTTCTAGCTCCAGAGACGGTTTATCTATAGCTACTTCAGTAACTATAACTCGTGTTATCCTGTGACAATGTATGGTGTTTCTCCACTTCTAGAACAAGAAGCTTCCATCAGATGTGAAGACAGACAGTGGTGAGGTCAGTGATGACGATGAAGAACAAGAAGATACCTCGGTAATGAACGGCGACTGTAAACTGGAGAGACAAAATAGCAAACAAGGAAGTTTAAAACGGCAAATAGGCAAGGTACGTTCATGTTTGAAATCAATGTTCAGCTTGCAAAAGAGGACATTTTTTAATTGCACAGGACAGACCGTCACAGTTATGTATGCACTTTACGCAAAAGCGAAAATAAAGGCTGAAAAACCTCTAGCTTGAACAGGATGAAACCCAATGACTTCTGCAATTCTGATGCATTGCTCTGCCAACTGAGCTGTCAAACTAACTGGAGCCAGTCACGTTGTGAGTCCTTAATATGCCCGTACATGTAGATGGCGAAGATACAACTGAACATAGTAACGTATATCATATATCATGTATCTGAACTGAGGAGAAAGATATCAAGATATGATTGATCATCGTATAAAGCCTGAAAAATTTCGGACTTGAACAGGATTCGAAACCTCTGCGATGTGCAGGCATTTTTTTCTACCCAATCAAAAAATAACGCGAATACTCACAAGCATTCCGAAATTTGCCGAGTTGGTACGACGAAGCGTTTCACAACACCATGCTCTGACAACGCCCGCAGGCCTTGCAATTGGCCACTGCTGTACATTGCCTTGCAATTTTAGCCATCTAGTTTTGTCGCCATGTTGGAAAAAAATGTGTTTTCACTTTATCCGCCTTATCTTTATTAACGAGTTTCATTCGTTGTTTGCTAACAAGACGGTGAGTTGAGTTAACTTGAAGCTGTATCTCTCCACAGGATCCTAACAAGAAACCAAAGAAGACGACGAAGCTGGCAAGGGAGCTATCTGACCTGGTCACGTATTGTAAATCGGTTGCTTTCCAAGACTTCCAGAATTCCACCGAAAACCGTAAGTAGAACAACAGAGAGTCGCCACACTGAAAGTGAGATCTTCAGAAAAAAGGGCAACTGATTGTATTTAATTTTAGGCCGGACTGCACGGGCTACACACGGGGGAACGAACCAACGAATGAAGGAATGAATGAACGAACGCGCGAGGGAACGAACGAACGTTTGAACAGATGAACGAACGAATTAACTGGCGCACGGAAGCACGGACGAACGAACGAACGAAGTGTAACTTGATTTATGTTGGGAAAATGAAATATTTTGCGTAATCCTAGGGAAATACTTAGACCACACATCAAATTATACCACCTCGTTTTTCTGCTTCTGCTTCTGCTTAAAATAACGCTCAATACACCCTTGTCATAACTAGCTGCTAACTGTTTGTTCTTTTGCAAGTATTAATAATTAAAATTTGTCTTGCTGAATTTATACTCTTACACGAGGTAGTGAGGCTAATTTAAAGAATTTTAATTTAAAGAATTTTAAATTAGCAGCAAAGTGCGTGTTTCGTAATAAACGAAAAAATAGCATAGATATGTTCGAGTTTTCACTGTAGCGAACACCCTCACAAAAAAATTATGAAGTTTTGTTCCTGTCTAGTAATTTCCGAAAGGTAAGCCTAACCTGTAGTGATATATGCTACTTTCCCGTTTGCTTTAGAAAAATGCTGGGAAATGTGCTCGTTTAGCGAAAACGTCGCTAGACGGTTGACGCAGACATTTCCTGAGGAGTTTGTAAATTATAACAAGACATTTTTAAGCAGAGTTTACCCTGCTGGAAAAAGAGTGGACTCCAGTAACTACAATCCTCAGGAGATGTGGAACTGTGGCTGTCAACTTGGTAAGTTCTGAGCGAAATGACAGACTTTGATTGTAATAGCGCGTAATACATGTATATTGTATGTTAAATGGATCTTTTTACACAGATCGAAAAAAAAGTACCATTCAGTTTTCCCGCACAGGTGAGGTTTTCCTGCTGGGCAAGGGATCAGGAAAGTTGTCTGCCAACTAAGTCATAAAAAGAACAAACTAAGACTTGCCCAGGGCAAGCAATATTTGAAAGCTTCTTGTCCCAAGGGCAAGCTGGAATTCAATTTTTTTTTCGAGCCCTGTTTTTACCGATGTCACGCTCTTCGATATTTTCGTACAAATAAAAAATAAGCCTGACCGCTCGTTGTATCACGCTCGATGTATCACATGCAAAGTTAGAAAGTCATAAAAATATCGCCAAACTTACCAATTTTTACAAAGAAATGTATGCCATACATTTCTTTGTAACAATTGGCAACTTTGAGATCCCATATTTTCATAACTTTACAACTGGTTCTTATGAAACAATGTATAATTACTAAATTTAATTATTGTTATTGCGTGGCATTGGTAAGGAGGTCCATTGAAATCGCCTTCCCGGAACCTTTTCATTTGTTTAGCGCTGCATATTGGTTGCAATATCTGAGTCCCCATCCAAAGAGGTTCGCGTTTGCTTTGGGTTGCCAGTACTACCCTGTGTGATTGGCTCAAATAATCTCGCGCCACTTTTTCATCCAATCATAAGTGAAACCAAAAGCAGTCGTGACTCGCTCATGTTTTCCAGACCTTCGCACTTTCTACTGGTATTTGCTTTGAGTTTTGCTTTTGTGACACTCAGTGAAATAACTTCCCTATTCAGCAAGGTGGTCACTGGATGTCAGCCACTTTATCATGGCTGTCAATCATGGTCCACAAAATTTTGTTTACGTACATGTAAAACGCTAAGCCATCCAATCAGAACACACCTTATATAACTAGAATTTTATGAACATATTAGAGAATTGCTGGTTAATAAGAACGCGGTTTTTATTTTGTCAGTGGCATTGAATTACCAGACACCGGGCGTCATGATGAACCTAAACACAGGAAAATTTCTCGAGAACGGAGGCTGTGGATATGTTCTAAAACCCGCTGTGATGAGAGAAGGTAAAACATCACATCTCTTTGTACTTGTCTTGCACTGAAAAGAAAAAGAAACGGCAGTGCAAAAGAATGACTGTTCCGTGCAGACGTTTTTAATAAATTACTATAGTACTATTGCTTGCTTTGGTTCCATCAAAGATTAGTATCTTTTTCTGGCGCCTACTAATGATTGCAAGCGGTCTTGCCTCGCGTTCTGCGAGTGCCGGATACTTTTCCCCCCTCGTTTACTGTCGGCTACACTGTACTTGTTTTCTCAAAAATCTTAACCCATTGTTTTATATTCTAAAGACTTACCCAAGGAAATTAGTTGAGCTCTTTTCCGGGGAGTGGGTTGGAGGATAATTGTACGGTATCTTCGTTTACTTGTTTTCTAGCTATTTACACCAGTGGCATGTTCTGCCGCGCTTTTCCTCGGCTATGTGCTCTCTCTTGCTTTCTTTTGTATGTTTCCTGCGTTTTCTACCGGTAATATGTTTTCCCGTGCTTTGAACTGCTTACAATGTTTCACTTTTGTCAAGTTTTGTTTTATGATGAATATTACAATTATATCTAACCTAACCTCCGCACCGTTTCTTCTTTAGAAATAGCATATTTTAATCCAAACACGAAGGATGTTATTCCAGGCGTCTCACCTCAAATTCTGCAAATCAAGGTACAAGAACCTTTTCATTGTATTCTGACAAATTTTAAAAACGTAATCATTACAACTCGATTTATTGGGCCAAATACGGTTCCTCAAGGTTTTACCTTAAATGTCGAGTCAAATTATTAACAAATTAATTTTCTTTAGTTTTTTTTGACTTAACGAATAAATGAATTTCCTGTCTGCAAGAGATGTTTTATTTTTTCCAATCACATACAGAGATTCAGATTTCTTCATGGAATTCCCTTCTCTCGCAGGTCATTAGCGGTCAGCAGTTTCCTAAGCCAAAGGGCTCCACAGCTAAGGGTGACGTAAGTGTGACCGTAGTTGTTGCTGAGAACCTACTTTGATATTCTTTTGCCGTGGACTGATGTTTTGTTCACTGTTATTTTGTGCAGGTGATCGATCCGTTCGTCACTATCGAAGTGTTTGGCATCCCAGCTGACATTTCACAAGAAAGAACAAGAACGGTTCCTCACAATGGTAAAAATATATTTCTTGGTACGATTTGTGTTTGCTGAGCACATTCTACGGAAATAATTAAACTTGCTTTCTCCGTTTTTTTTTCTTGGTAGGTTTTAACCCAGTCTTCGACGAAACCTTCGAGTTTCACATCAACCTCCCTGATCTGGCTCTAGTGCGGTTCGTTGTACAAGATGATGACTTTATTGGTGATGGGTTCATTGGACAATACACTATTCCTCTCAACTGTATCCAACCAGGTAACTCAACAAATGGCGGGGGATCACAGAAGAAAAAAATTAGCACTGACTGTCCTTCCTCACCCAGGGGGGTGTATGCCTAAGATGAAAAAGGGATCACAGTTTGAAAAGTTGTTAACTATAGTCAACTCTCCCGTAAGCAGACACCCTCTGGAATTGGAAAAAGTGTCCGTTGGTACAGCTGTCCGCTTACGAGAGTTATTTCCATAAGAAAAAAGGGAAAAAGGATACAGAAAAGAATTAAAAACAGAGCTTGTCCGCTTACGAGAGTGTCCGTTAGTGGAGAGTTGACTGTAGTTGAAAAGTTAACACTGACCCATAGAACAGTTTTTAATTTAGTTTGGCAAGTAATCAGGTAATTACTTTGGTTGTGGTTTTACTACACTTTGAGATTGGCTTAGTTAGTCTAATTGGTTTTGTAATTTGTTTGGTTTAGTTTTACGACCCTCAGTTGAATACCGCTATATACACGTCAAATACAGACCTGGATTTCCTTGCCATATTTTTACCAGAAGGTCGAAACTTCGTATAAAAAAATATTTATTGTTTATCTGATTAATTCCGGTTGGCACTAGAACCAAATTGGAGTGAAGATTCAGAACTAATCTTAGTGCCAGTCGGCACCATGTTTTTTGAACTTAGCTCATTTTGTCGTGTAAGAATGCTTTCGTATGGTGTGTTTATTATCATCACTCCATGGTCATTGGCTGGGTTACTTAGCGATTGAAAACGAATTGTTTGGAACTATAAAAAAAACCCACATAAATTCGATTTAAGCCAATTTTCTGGCTCGTTCCCAGGCTACCGGCATGTGCGTCTTTTGTCATCACATGGAGAGGAGCTGGACTCAGCCACGTTGTTTGTGCACGTGACTATTACAAATCTCAACGACGCTGCAGCTGTAAGTATGACACCTGGTTAGTTCAACCCGAACCGTGATCAAATTGACTATTCTCCCTACTAATCTCCATACGTTGCCCTTGATGTTAGCTCTAAGAATCTGGCTTCACATGAAGACAGTATTGGGCGTGTAGTTCCCGGTGTTGTGGTCTGGTCTTTATCCATTGTGCTGTTAAATAGTCGCACGTTTGTAACATGATCCCCTGACTCGGAAGATTGGGCAACCACTCCCTACGTCAGCGACTTTAAATAAATACTATACTATACTATACTATTCATAGTTGATGATTTGATTTCTTCTCTTGACCTATATCTATGACAGGGCGGTGTAACTGTGTTGAGAAATTTGACTTTGACTAATCTTGCAATTAAACCAGGAAAAAAAGTCGGTCTCCAATAGAAACTGTTGGTAAAGTTGTCTGCTTGATATGACGTGAAGACGTTTTCTCTCATGTTTCAGCAAAAACCGAGAAAAACGTCTTTGAGGAAGTCGAAAAAAGCGAGGGAGGTAATCTTCTCTACTTTCCTATTCTACTGCACGTTTCTACTGCTATTGTCTGTTGCGGAGTTACCGTGTCGGGTTTTGTATTTCGGCTTATGATTGATTATGTGTGTAAATATAATTTTCAAAAAAGAGAAAAGAATGAAAAGAAATAATTACACTATCCTTTTGTAGGTGACATAGTTATTTGTTTTCTATGTCCAATATTTCACTCATCTGTAAATGTAAAAAGTGTCAGAGTAAAATATAGTAAAGTAAGCAGTGAAAGTAAGAAGTCTTGTATTGTAAGTAGTCTCTATTTTGTCTTTGTTGTAAATGATAAAAAAAAAACAATAAAAAAATTGATTATTTGTGTTTCCGTTTACTCATTTCAGTACACAAGTATGAAAACTGTGGGTGTCAAAGCGGTGGACGATACGTTTAAGGTGAGCTTACATGAAGGAGTTTCTGAAATATAATTTTATTTTGCAGTTATATTGTATGCAGTGTGTTCCACATCAGCCTCGGCAGCCAGTTCAAACGCTGTCAACAGAAAGCAAACAGTGTGTAAATACAGTCTTCAAAGTCTGACAAATACCAGCATATGTTGGTTTTGTGGACAGTAAAGTGCGAGCGTTGTTGACAAAGGGTATTACCACGAACCAGTGTAGTCTGAAAGATGGAGTATGAAAAGTAACAACGTGGAGTTTGTAAGAGCATGTGCGATATTTGGTTCTTGTGTCAGTTGTCAAGTTTGGTAAACCAACTGGAACATAAGCAAAGCACTAAGAAAAACTCATCGATCGGAAAGAACCGTTTTGCAGTAAACGTAGTTAACAAAGGAAGCTAGTTTTGAAGCTGAATAACGATTTCTTTCTATTGTACTGTAAATAATCAGCTATCGCATTTTTCATTATGCTAATTGTAAATGGTTTCTGTCTATATAGCTGGCTATTCAACCACTTAGAGACGGCACAGATCTCAGAGAAAATGTTCAAACAGCTCTTGGAAACTTCAGGGTAACATTTCATTATATTTCAAAATTTGAAATATCTGCGGAAGCATTCGTTCAGGGTTCGCGTTCTCACAGCTTCTCTCTCAAACTTCGTGCTTCTATAGCCCGTATTGCAAATTAGGAATTGCTTTCCATGTCTGACTTAGTTGATAGTAGATTCAAATCAAGTGGTTTAGTATGGGTAATCAAATGGTGCCGAGTGAAATTAGGAAATAATTTCACTTGCGTTTTGTCAAAATTCTAATAATTTCCCGAGCCTTTAGGCGAGGGAAATTATTAGAATTTTGACAAAACGCAAGTGAAATTATTTCCTAATTT
>Ga0126337_10001549_pt1 | contig 14011 bp, 7 predicted proteins | sample DipCmetagenome_FD_92527 | JGI IMG/M metagenome (GOLD analysis project Ga0126337, IMG submission 92527) | Coral microbial communities from La Bocana,Puerto Morelos, Mexico - Diploria C A metagenome | ecosystem: Host-associated > Invertebrates > Cnidaria > Coral | place: La Bocana,Puerto Morelos... | reverse complement strand
TAAATGCGCGCTTTAATTTACATGAATGACGGAAGACTGTACGTACTGTCTTAAAAGAAAAGTGTTTGCATCAAGAACTTCTGTTTTTAACAGCACGTTTTGAAACGTTAACAAAAATTGCTTGCCACTCTTACCTCGAACAATTTACACTTATTAAACAAATTCAATTCTCTAAACAGAGATAAGGTGTATTTACTGATGAACAAATTTAAGGTTTTAGGCTCATAATTAATTACGCGTCACCTATCTATTTTAATTTCAGTATGCTAATAGTAAACTAATTTTATCCTAGCAGCTGCAAAAAGGTGCACAATCTTTGAAACAAAATTGAATATTTTAATATTTTTAATGACAAAGAAACTTTAGCACTGTGCCTCACGAAAGACTTAATTCATACATAATAATAACTACTATCTAATTGTCCACAACTTATACTAAATCATCCTTATCTAGGCCAAATTACAAACTGCCTTCATGGAAACGCGCGCCTAGCGGGCGAAAATGAATTTTGGCGGGCCGCAAATGATGCTGTTCAGGCCTTAAATAAACAATATGTCCGCCAAAAGTCATGTTATTGTCCTATTCGTTGTATGTGGAATATTAGTTATATTTGAGGACTAAAGCTGACGAAACGTCATTCGAAAAACCATAATAAACTGAGCCTTAAGTGGTTACTATGAAGTATCATGTGCTCAGAGTATTTTTTTCCTGAGTCAGTGACCTGGCAAAGCATTTATTTCGTATCAGAATTGCTTGCTCATTTTCACAAGATCTCTCTGCTTTCTGCTATTGTTTAAAAACTGTATTTGAATGCTTTGATGAGTGGTCTACGCCAAGAAAAAGTGCAATTTATTCTTTTTTTGTCCTTATGTACAGCTGTAAAATTCATTATTACAGACATTTTGCCCTAGTTACAACAATGAAAAAGCTTTGCTGACAGCTGCGCATAACGTTCCAGAAACAAAACTCAGATAAATCAAAATATGTAAACGCTACTTTTAATCTAAGACAACCTTTTGAAAATGTTCGTACCTCGAACACTAAACTCATGTTTTCATCGCGAGTCAAAAAGAGCTAACTCGAAGTAAAGTGGTAAAACACCTGTCTGATTGTGTTCTTCGCTTCTTGCCTCAACTCCTCTAGCTTCCAGCAGTAAAGAATCGGATTTAACGACGAATTTAACAGAACCAGAGTAATTGTATAACTCCAAGAGTTAACAATAGATGGAGATAGTTCACTACGAGTCCACAGGGTAGATAACAAGCGATCAGCGTCAGTTGGAGCCATACTGCATTTGAAACAGCCTTTTTGTATCGCGCTATGTTCAGAGGAGTTCTTTGGTTCTGTTGTTGAATATGGTCTTGTAGTTGGGTGTTTTGACGACGGAGGGTGAAGAAAATCTTTGTATAAGAGAAGATCGAGATTACTAGACACACTAATATGGCTATGAAGGCATAATTTACAATTATGATGGAATTCCAAAACCATGTTGCTGAGGAGGCAGTGGACACAACCCAAAGGATAATAACGATCGCCCAGGTTCGCTTTAAAGTGACAACCTCTCTGTACCTCAGTCCCAGCAACAAGGCGAGAAGTCTATCTAGGCTTATTGCACTCATGGTCCACAGAGACGCGCCACCCAGGGTATATCCTGTTATAACATGTGCGAGTAATGCGTAGCGACAAATATTAAATTTTTCATTTACTGCAGACATCCAATAGGTAATAAGAGCCGGCTCTGAAATAAGACCAACGCAGAGATCAGTTGTTGCGAGACTACGAAGCAAAAGCTTGGATGGCCCATGAAGTGAACACTCCTTGTGAAAAGCAATTAGGATCAGACCATTGCCAAGAATTGCATTGATGGACAGAAAAGAGTTGAAAACTGAAAGAAACGTGAAGTGGCCGTGTAGTCCAGCAGTTAAACTACCCGAACAAAGGAGCTGTTCGACTGCTTTCGGCCGTCCATCTCCAGTTAAGTTTATTGTGGCCATATCGATCTTCAAGGTACCTGTTTGTAGTAACTTTAATTAAACGCTTTAAATGACGATAAACCAAATTAGGTGAACTACCAGTAAAAACTTTTTAAATCCCCTCATTATTTCCTCAGCACGTCCAATGGATTATTGTCAGGTTGAAAAGACAACCCCTTTATTTAACTCCTTATTATGTCCTTAAACACGTCCAATAGATGAGTGATTGACAGGTTAAAAGACTGAATAACCACAGGAGAATATGATCTGATTGAGATCTTAGTCGCTGCTTAACTGCAGCTATAGCCTACCATCTGGCCGTTCCTGACTGGTTTTTTGGGCTAGAACTCTCATGCTTTCTAAAAGATTCTTTTTCTTGAATTTAAAAATTAGCTAATCGGTAGCATATCGGTAGCATTGAGAAAAAAACAAAAATATGGCTTTCTTCATTACCTTCACAAACTGTTTCCAGCGCGGGGCTGTTCAAAGATTAATGTCTGGTTATAAAGCTTTATTTATCAGCAATAAAATATACTTTCTTAATAGGAAAACTTTGTAATTTGTAAACGAAAGAAATGAAATTTTGGCCATTGAGACAGGCTAGAACTACACAGATAAGAGTCTAAACAGTGCAAATTTTCTTCGTATCACTGATGGACTGAATAACTCCTAAACTGTCCTTTCGCCTCTCTACATAGATCTGCATCTTTGGGACAAACAAGCTCCAATTTCCCTGAGGGAACCTGGAAAGTTCCTATTGACGATTTTCATTCAACGCATTGTTTCTGCCTTTCCATTGGCCAAGAGCCCACTATTTAAATTTTAAATAATATTCCAGTCGTGAGCTTGAATATCGTCTAAATGTGTTTTGCTGCAAATACTGCTCCGCTCATACTCTGCATGATGCAAATGATATTTTGTTCACGAAAATAATTGCTGTTTGTTCCCTTGAAATAATCCTGAAGTACAATGGATAATGCAAGGTGATGTCACTATTGTAGATTAAGAAGTATAGATTGTATAATTACAAAAATTAACCAGAGAGAGAAATGGGTACCACATCTAATATTAACTTGAAAAGGAACACCTTGGGAATCTTTTAACTTTTATGTTGTCTTGTTTAAAATGAATGCAGACTATGGTTACTTTTTTCTCATCCTCTGTTTTAAAAACCCGTCATGGCATAATTTTTTGTTTAAAGCGATAGTTCAGATATTTTAATTATCCACACTGCCGTGACTTTCCGAGATTCTGACAGATATCCGACAGAGTACACGAGTCCAAAACGCCTTTCAATTTTTGTTGTTATTGGCTGCTTTGAAAAGTTAAAAACACGTTTAAAGCACGAAGCTCAAGCCGCTCCCCATTCATTTATATCAACTGAGACAAGAGGCGTATCCATCTTTCCCGTTGCTTTGTTATGCAAAACTAAATGAGACAGCTGCTCCCTCCTTCTACCCTCGCGGACAAACATAGCCCCTTTATTTTCTTTGGAAATGAATAATTAAAAGTATAAAACATGATGAAAAAAGAAAAACACAACTGAACATAAGCTTCTTATTTTAATTCAATTATATTAATTCAATTATAGTTATAAGTTATATTATATCAGTTATAAGTTGTATTTACAGATAATCCAAAATGGGTCGATCTTCTGCAGAGTTGGGTGGCTCACTTGGATCGTTAAGCACCGACCATCTCTCATTTGAGTAGCCAGCGAGCTGGCTAACGTATAGGAAAAACACGCTCAAGCGACAGAGCCGATCCCTTTCGTTCCCGGACTCATCAAGCGCGTTCATATCCACCTGTTTTACAACAACCATTTTGTCGAATCTGCTAATTATATTCGAATTCATTTGATTTTATTCATTTGATTGATTTTACTCAGTAACTTACTGCCAGTTTTCTACAACAACACGCTTTTCCTCATCTTTAGTCTAATAAAGGTACAGAGATATGGGAGTCTAACACGCTTTAATTTACATGAATGACGGAAGACTGTACTGTCTTAAAAGAAAAGTGTTTTCATCAAGAACTTTTGTTTTCAACAGCACGTTTTGAAACGTTAACAAAAATTGCTTGCCACTCTACACTTAACAATTTAATTCTCTAAACAGACATAAGCTGTTTTTACTGATGAACAAATTAAGACATTTAGGTTCATTATTAATTACTGCTTCATGTATGTACAAAGGCACACGCGTCACCTGCCTATTTTAATTTCGGTATACTAATAATAAACTAATTTTATCCTAGCAGCTGTAAAAATGCGCACAATCTTTGAAACAAAATTGAGTATTTTAATATTTTTAATGACAAAGAAACCTTAGCAAAGTGCCTCACCAAAGACTTAACTCATCCATACATAATAATAACTATACCGTTCTACCTAATTGTCCACTACGTATACTAAATCACCCTTGTGTCTTCCTCAATATTATCATCAATATAATAGGCCAAATTACAAGCTGCCCTCATGTAAACGCGCCCTTGGAAGGCGGAAATGAATTTTGGCGGGCCGCACAGTTTTTTCTTTCCTGACCCAGTGCCCTGGCGAAGCATTTCTTTCGTATCAGAATTGCTCGCCCATTTTCACAAGATCTCTCTGCTCTCTACCATTGTTTTCAACGAAGGATGAACTTATCTTAATTAAACTGTATTTGAGTGCTTTGTTAAGTGGTCTACAACAAGAAAAAGTGCAATTTATTATTTTTGTCTCGTTATTTCCACCTGTACATTTCATTGGAGACATTTTGCTCTAGTTACCACAATGAAAGAACTTTCCTGACGGCTGCGCATAGTGTTCCAGAAACAAAACTTGGATAAAACAAAATATCTAAGCACTACTTTTAATCTAACACAACCATTGGAAAATGTTCTTCTCTCGATCATTGAACGGTTTTTTCGTGAGTCAAAAAGAGCTAACTCGAATAAAAATGGCAAAGCACCTGTCTGATTATGTTCTTCGCTTCTTGTCTCAACTCCTCTAGCTTCCAGCAGTAAAGAATCGGATTTAATGACGAATTTAACATAACTAGAGTGATTGCATAACTCAAAGAGTTAACAATAGATGGAGATAGTTCGTTCCGTGTACGCAAAACCGCCACTATACAATAAGGTAGATAACAAGCGATCAGCGTCAGTTGCAACCATACTGCACTTGATACAGCCTTTTTGTATCGCGCTATGTTCAGCGGAGTTCCTTGGTTCTGTTGTTGAATATGGTCTTGTAGTAGGGTTCTTTGATGACGGAGGGTGAAGAAAATCTTTGTATAAGAGAAAATCGAGGTTACTAGACACATCAATATAATTATGAAGCCATAATTTAGGGTTATAAGGGGATTCCAAAACCATGTTGCTGGAAAAGCAGTGGACACAACCCAAAGGGTAATAACCATCGCCCAGGTTCGCTTTAAAGTGACAACCTCTCTGTACCTCAGTCCCAGCAACAAGGCCAGAAGTCTATCTAGGCTTATTACAGTCATGGTCCACAGAGACGCGCCAGACAGAGTATATCCTGTTATAATACGTGCCACTAATGCACAGCGACAAATATTCCATTGTTCATTCACCACAGACATCCAATAGGTAATAGCAATCGGCTCCGAAAAAAGACCAACGCAGAGATCAGTTGTTACGAGACTACGAAGCAGAAGCTTGGTTGGCGCATGAAGTGAAGACTCCTTTTCAAAAGCAATTAGGATCAGACCATTGCCAAGAATTGCACTGATGGACAGAAGAGAGTTTAAAACTGAAAGAAACGTGAAGTGGCCGTGTAGTCCGGCAGTTAAACCACTCCAACAAAGGAGCTGTTCGACTGCTTTCGGCCGTCCATCTCCAGTTAAGTTTATTGTGGCCATATCGATCTTCAAGCTGAACCTGTTTGTAGTAACTTTAATCAAACGCTTTAAATGACGATGAACCAAATTAGGTGAACTACCAGTGCCGAATGTAAAGCGGCTTCTCAAATACCGTGTAACGAACAATCTAAACACTTTTTAAATCCGCTCATTATTTCCTCAACACCTCTAATGGATTATTGTCAGGTTGAAAAGACAACCCCTTTATTTAACTCCTTATTTTGTCCTTAAACACGTCCAATAGATGAGTGATTGACAGGTTAAAAGACTGAATAACCACAGGAGAATATGATCTGATTGAGATCTTAGTCGCTGCTTAACTGCAGCTATAGCCTACCGTCTGGTTTCCTGACTGTTTTTGTTTTCGTTGAGTTTACTGGCTAGAACTCTCATGCTTTCTAAAAGATTCTTTTTCTTGAATTTAAAAAAAGCTAATCGGTAGCATATCGGTAGCATTGAGAAAAAAAAACAAAAATATGGCTTTCTTCATTACCTTCACAAACTGTTTCCAGCGCGGGGCTGTTCAAAGATTAATGTCAAAGATTAATATAAAGCTTTTTTATTTATCAGCAATAAAATATACTTTCCTAATAGGAAAACTTTGTAATTTGCAAACGAAAGAAATGAAATTTTGGCCATTGAGACAGGTTAGAACTACACAGATAAGAGTCTAAACAGTGCGAATTTTCTTCGTATCACTGATGGTCTGAATAACTCCTGAACTGTCCTTTCGCCTCTCTACATAGATCTGCATCTTTGGGACAAACAAGCTCCAATTTCCCTGAGGGAACCTGGAAAGTTCCCATTCACGATTTTCATTCAACGCATTGTTTCTACCTTTCCATTGGCCAAGAGCCCACTATTTAAATTTTAAATAATATTCCAGTCGTGAGCCTGAATATCGTCTAAATGTGTTTTGCTGCAAATACTGCTCTGCTCGTGCTCTGCAAGATGGAAATAATATTTTGTTCACGAAAATAATTGCTGATTGTTCCCTTGAAATAATCCTGAAGTACTTGAATGGATAATGCAAGTGAAGTCACTTTTGTAGATTATGTAAGTGTAGAATGTATAATTACAAAAATTAATCAGAGAGAGAAATGGGTATCATATCTAATATTAACTTGAAAGGGATCACCTTGGGAATCTTTTAACTTTTATGTTGTCTTGTTTAAAATAAATGAATACTTTTACTTTTTCCCATCCTCTGTCTTAAAAACCCTTCATGGCATAATTTTTTGTTTAAAGCGATAGTTGAGATATTTTAATTATCCACACTGCCGTGACTTTCCGAGATTCTGACAGATACCCCACAGAGTACTCGAGTCCAAAACGCCTTTCAATTTTTGCTGTTATTGGCTGCTTTGAAAAGTTAGCAGGAATTTCAAACACGTTCAAAGCACCAAGCTCAAGCCGCTCCCCGTTCATTTATATCAACTGAGACAACAGGCGTTTCCAGCTTTCCCGTTGCTTTGTTATGCAAAAATAAATGAGACAGCTTTCTTCTCCTTCCACCCTCGCAGACAAACATATCTGCTTTATTTTCTTTGGAAATGAATAATTAAAAGTCTAAAACATGATGAAAAAAGAAAAACACAACTGAACTTCTGCTTCTAATTTTAATTCAATTATATTATTTTAATTATAGTTATAAGTTATATTATATCAATTATAAGTTGTATTTACAGATAATCCAAAATGGGTCGATCTTCTGCAGAGTTGGGTGGCTCACTTGGATCGTTAAGCACCGACCATCTCTCATTTGAGTACCAGCAAGCTGGCTAACGTATAGAAAGAACACGCTCAAGCGGCAGAGCCGATCCCTTTCGTTCCCGCACTCATCAAGCGCGTGTTTTACAACAACCATTTTGTCGAACCTGCCAATTATATTCGAATTCATTATTTTCCTCTGTGTAATGCTTTCATACGTGAAACGGATTGATTTTACTCAGTAACTTAACTGCCAGTTTTCTACAACAACACGCTTTTTCTCATTTTTAGTCGAATAAAGTTACAGACGTATGGGAGTCTAACACTGGAGTTTCGTTTATTAAATGATTAAATGCACGCTTTAATTTAAATGAATGACGGAAGACTGTATTGTCTTAAAAGAAAAGAGCATCAAGAATTTTTGTTTTTAACAGCACGTTTTGAATCGTTAACAAAAATTGCTTGCCACTCTTACCTCGAACAATTTACACTTAACAATTCAATTCTCTAAACAGACATAAGGTGTATTTACTGATGAACAAATTAAAGGTTTTAGGCTCATAATTAATTACGCGTCACCTATCTATTTTTATGTCGGTACGCTAATAATAAACTCATTTTACCCTAGCAGATGCAAAAAGGTGCACAATCGTTAAAGCAAAATTTAATATATATTTTAATATTTTTAACGACAAAGAAACTTTAGCACTGTGCCTCACCAAAGAGTTAATTCATACACAATAATAACTACCGTGCTACCTAATTGTCCACAACGTATACTAAATCATCCTTGTCTTAATCTATATTATCATCAATATACTAGGCCAAATTACCAACTGGCCTCATGGAAACACGCCCTTGAGAGGCGAAAATGAATTTTCGCTGGCCGCAAATGATGATGCTACTCGGGCCGCAAAGTTTTTCTTTTTTTCCTGACTCAGTGCCCTGGCGAAGTATTTATTTCACTATCAGAATTGCTCGCCAATTTTCGCAACATCGCTCTGCTCTCTGCAATTGTTTTCAACGAAGGATGAACTTATCTTATTTAAACTGTATTTAAATGCTTTGTTAAGTGGTCTACGCCAAGAAAAAGTGCAATTTATTATTTTGTCTCGTTATTTTAAGCTGTAAAATTCATTGGAGACATTTTGCTCTAGCTAGAACAATGAAAGAGCTTTGCTGACGGCTGCGCATAGTGTTCCAGAAACCAAACTTGGATAAAACAAAATATGTAAGCACTACTTTTAATCTAAGACAAACACTGGAAAATGTTCCGAACATGTTCCGAGATAAGGCTTATTTCGATCATTGAACGGTTTTTTCGTGAGTCAAAAAGAGTTAACACGGCAAAGCACTTGTGTGATTGTGTTCTTCGCTTCTTGCCTCACCTCTTCTAGCTTCCAACAGTAAAGAATCGGATTTAATGACGAATTTAACATAACTAGAGTGATTACATAACTCCAAGAGTTCACAATAGATGGAGATAGTTCGTTCTGTGTCCACAAAGCCGCCACTATACAATAGGGTAGATAACAAGCGATCAGCGTTAGTTCCAACCATACTGCACTTGAAACAGCCTTTTTGTATCGCGCTATGTTCAGCGGAGTTCTTTGGTTCTGTTGTTGAATGTGGTCTTGTAGTTGGTTTCTTTGATGACGGAGGGTGAAGAAAATCTTTGTATAAGAGAAAATCGAGGTTACTAGACACACCAATATAACTATGAAGCCATAATTTAGGGTTATAAGGGGACTCCAAAACCATGTTGCTGAAGAGGCAGTGCACACAATCCAAAGGATAATAACGATCGCCCAGGTTCGCTTTAAAGTGACAACCTCTCTGTACCTCAGTCCCAGCAACAAGGCGAGAAGTCTATCTAGGCTTATTGCAGTCATGGTCCACAGAGACGCACCAGAGAGAATATATCCTGTTATAAAATGCGCCACTAATGCACAGCGACAAATATTCCATTGTTCATTCACTACAGACATCCAATAGGTAACAGTAATCGGCTCTGTAATAAGACCAACGCAGAGATCAGTTGTTACGAGACTACGAAGCAAAAGCTTGGATGGCGCATGAAGTGAACACTCCTTTTGAAAAGCAATTAGGATCAGACCATTGCCAAGAATTGCACCGATGGACAGAAAAGAGCTTAAAACTGAAAGAAACGTGAAGTGGCCGTGTAGTCCGGCAGTTAAACTACGAGAACAAAGTAGCTGTTCGACTTCTTTCGGTCGTCCATCTCCAGTTAAGTTTATTGTGGTCATCTCGATCTTCAAGATATAAGTAACTTGAATTAAATGCTTTAAATGGCGATAAACAAATTAGGTGAACTGCCAGTGCCGAAGTATTTTGGAGGAGCTGTAAATCGGCTTCTCAAATACCGTCTAAAGAACAATCTTAACAGTTTTTAAACCTTTCATTATTTCCTCAAACACGTCCAATGGACAAGTCATTGTCAGGTTAAAAAGACAAGCACTTTATTTAACTCCTTATTATTTCCTTAAACACGTCCAATAGATGAGTGACTGACAGGTTAAAAAGGCTAAATAACCACAGAAGATTATAATCTCATTGAGATCTTAGTCGCTGGTTAACTAGCTATAGCCTTCCGTCTGGTTTGCTGACTTGTTTTGTTTTCCTTGAGTTTACGGGCTCATGCTTTCGACAAGTTTATTTTTCCTGAATTTAAAAGAATCTAATCGGTACACCATCGGTAGCAATGAGAAAATAAATATATGTTAATGGTTTTCTTCATTACTTTCCTGAAATTGTTTCCAGCGGGTTGTTCAAAGAGTCTGTTTATGAAGCTTCAAAATTGATCAGCTGTAAAATATATTTTTTTAATATTAAAACTTTGTAATTTGCGAACAAAAGAAATAACTTTTTAGACGAACGACTGAGGCAATTAAAACCATAACACGGATAAAGCAATTTGAATTGTTTCCACTTTATTGTGTGGATTCGTCCACTGCTACTGTTTGTTTAATTTTGGCATTAAAAGGAAACTGCTGCGTCGACCCTATGTCTTACAGGCTTTCCTTTATAATTTGCGAACGAAAGAAATAACATTTTGGCCATTTAGACGGATAAGAACTACACCGATAAAAATCTAAACATTGCGCATTTTCTTCGTATCGCTGATGGTCTGAATAACTCCTGAACTGTCCTTTCGCCTCTCAACAAAGGTCTGCATCTTTGAGAGAAATAAGCTCCAATTTCTATGAGGAAACATGGAAAGTTCCCATTATTCCATTAGCCGAGAGCCCACCGAGAAACGTTCAAATAATATTCCTCTCATGAGTAATATCATATCGTCTAAATGTGTTCTGCTGCAAATACTATTGCTCACGATAATAACTGTTGATTGTTCCCTTGAAATAATCCTGAAGTATAGTGGATAATGCAAGAGAAGTCACTATTGTAAATTATGTAAGTGTTGAATGCATAATTACAAAATTTTATTAGCAAGAGAAATGGGTACCATATCTAAGATTAACTTGAGAGGTATCACCTTGGGAATCTCGCCTTTATGGCGTATTAAATCTTTTAACTTTTATGCTGTCTTGTTTAAAATGAATGACTTTGTTTACTTTTTCCCATCCTCTGTCTTAAAACAAAAACCCCTCATGGCATAATTTTTAGTTTACAGCGATATTTCACATAAGTTAATTATCCACATTGCTTCGACTTTCATTCTGAAAGATATCCGACAGAGCACTCGAGTCCAAGACGCCTGCTGCTATGGGCTGCTTTCTCTGAAACTGTAAGGTTAGCAGAACTTTCTTTATTCATCAACACCTTCAAAGCATGTCTCCTTTATTTTCTTTGGAAATGAATAATTAAAAGTCTAAAACATGACGAAAAAAGAAAAACACAATTGAGCATCTGCTTCTCATTTCAATTTATATTTACAGATAATCTTAAATGGGCCGATCTTCCGCAGAGTTGGGTGGGTCACTTAGATCGTTTAAGCACCGACCATCTCTCATTTGAGTAGCCAGCGAGCTGGCTAACGTATAGGAAGAACACGCTCAAGCGACAGAGCCGTTCCCTTCGTTCGCGGATTCACTAAGCGCGTTCATATCCACCTGTTTTACAACAACCGTTTTCGAGTCTGGGAATTATATTCGAATTCATTATTTCCCTCGGTGTAATGCTTAACTTAACTGCTAGTTTTCTACAACAACAGGCTTTTTCTCGTCTTTAGTCTAATAAAGCTGCAGACGTATGGGAGTCTAACATTAGTTTTGTTTATTAAATGATTAAATGCACGCTTTCATTTATATGAATGACGGAAGACTGAACTGTCTTAAAAGAAAGGTGTTTGTATTGGGAACTTTTGTTTTTAACAGCGCGTTTTAAGACGTTAACAAAAATTGCCTGCCACTCTTACCTCGAACATAAACAGACATAAAGTGTATGTACTGATGAACAAAGCTTTTAGGCTCATTATTAATTACTTCTCTATGCATGCACAAAGGCACGCTTTACCTATCTATTTTAACTTCAGTATGCTAGTAATAAACTCATTTTACCATTATAGCTGCAAAAATGTGCATCATCTTTGAAACAGCTTTTAAAGCTTGATAAACAGTTTTCTTCGGAACTCTGCCATAGCGCAGATAATATCCGATACGGAGATGGCAGCCATATTCACAGCAAGTCCCCAAAGAGAATTTTAATAAATACAAACGAGATTTTAAGCATAGACTCTGCGTGATAGAGGCTATCCCACGGCGCTCGTTCATAAAATCCTGACTGAAGTTTAGTTCTCAGACAGAACAGAAGAACAGATGCTCTTCGTAACAAAACAAAGAAGGCGAAATAAATTTTACCGTTTGTTACCACTTCTAGCCCGGCCGTAACGAATCATAAAAAGAATCTCATGGCACAGGCATATCATTCAAGGGCAGCCTAGACTTTCAGATATCTTTAAATAGCCACTGATTTTATCTTACAGGAAGGAAAAATTACTCAAGGAAATTTTAGTCTGCGCAAAACTATCTTCAACCACGCCGCAATAATGAATGAAATCGTAAACAAAAAAGCATTTTCAAAAAGGTTTGTTTTCGAAGCAGAAGGAAGTTTAACCATGATCTTTTTCCGTTGGCAACACGCTCAGCCCGCGTTCACGCATTTCTGTCCGCAACTCAACTGACCCAAGCCCTTGATCATTTGCTAACCGCTCCTTCAATTACACTTCGAACCTTCCAGTTGATCATTTATAACAAACGTATGAGCTGAAGGATTCGTAGACTTTATTTAAATACTTTAGTGACAAAGAAACTTAAGCACTTTGCCTAACCGAATACTTAACTCATACATAATAATAACTACTATCTAAATGTCACCTACGTGTAGTAAATTATCCTTGTCTTAATCTTTATTCGATGTATTTGGAGTATAAGTTATATTTAAGGACTAAAGCTGACCAAAAATCATCGAAAATCTAGAATAAACTGAGCCTAAAGTGGTTATCATAAAGAATCAAGTGTACAAAGTTTTTTGTTCCTGATCGACTCAATACGCTAGGAAAGCATTTATTTCGTATCAGAATTGCTCGCCCGTTTCACAAGATCGCCTTGCTATCTGCCTTTGTTTTCAACGAAGGATGAACTTATCTTAATTAAACTGTATTTGATTGCTTTGTTAAGTGGTCTACACCAAGAAAAAGTGCAGTTTATTGTTTTTATCTCTTTACTACAGTTGTAAAATTCATTGCAGACATTTTGTCCCATATACAACAATAAAAGAACTTTGCTGACGGCTGCGCATACTCTTCCAGAAACAAAACTTAGATAGAACAAAATATGTAAACGCTATTTTTAATCTAGGACAACCTTTGGAAAATGTTCTTCTCTCGATCATTGAACGGTTTTTTCGTGAGTCAAAAAGAGCTAACTCGAATAAAAATGGCAAAGCACCTGTCTGATTGTGTTCTTCACTTCTTGCCTCACCTCCTCTAGCTTCCAGCAGTAAAGAATTGGATTTAATGACGAATTTAACATAACTAGAGTGCTTACATAATTCGAAGAGTTAACAATAGATGGAGATAGTTCGTTCCGTGTACGCAAAACCGCCACTATACAATAAGGTAGATAACAAGCGATCAGCGTCAGTAGCAACCATACTGCACTTGACACTGCCTTTTTGTATCGCGCTATGTTCAGCGGAGTTCTTTGGTTCTGCTGTTGAATATGGTCTTGTAGTTGGTTTCTTTGATGACGGAGGGTGAAGAAAATCTTTGTATAAGAGAAAATCGAGGTTACTAGACACACTAATATGGCTATGAAGGCATAATTTAGGGTTATAAGGGAATTCCAAAGCCATGTTGCTGAAAAAGCAGTGGACACAACCCAAAGGATAATAACGATCGCCCAGGTTCGCTTTAAAGTGACAACCTCTCTGTACCTCAGTCCCAGCAACAAGGCGAGAAGTCTATCTAGGCTTATTGCAGTCATGGTC
>Ga0126337_10001547_pt1 | contig 14014 bp, 3 predicted proteins | sample DipCmetagenome_FD_92527 | JGI IMG/M metagenome (GOLD analysis project Ga0126337, IMG submission 92527) | Coral microbial communities from La Bocana,Puerto Morelos, Mexico - Diploria C A metagenome | ecosystem: Host-associated > Invertebrates > Cnidaria > Coral | place: La Bocana,Puerto Morelos... | reverse complement strand
CTGATTTTTTCAGGCTTCTTCTTTCCAATTGCTTAAATTGGAAAATTAACTGCGATGATCATTCTTCACTTTCATCTACAACTGCAGTTCATATATGAATTATTTCATATAAACTTCACATCAAAAAACACATATGCTACTAAAAACGTTCAGCAAGAACACTGAGCGGCCAAACGTTTCCATACCATTCCAAAACCAAGGCAAAAGTTATGAAATAGATTTCTAGGGCTTCTTTGCATGTACATTCAACTGTTGTACTTACAATTCCAGATGTTGGGGTCTAGTGTGATGTCATCGCCAATAAGGACAAATGGAGCCCAGTAGTTTGCTGCGTTAAACTCTGGTTTGTTTTTAAGATGCTTTTGGGCAATGTTGACAGCCTCACTGGCAGATGTCCCTTTCACCAGCTGGCGATAGAAACATGTCATGAACTCAAAGGTGGCCATATCATCTACTGCACACAGTGAAACCAAAATGGAACAAGCACCAGCACCCAAGAAAGCCCGTGCCATGCCAACCACACCCTCAGCCTTAATTTCTCCACGACCACTATGACAACAACTAAGCACCACAAGTCTAGCTCGAACACCAGTACGTAATACATCTCCCATGGTCAACATGAAGTCTTTTTCCTCTAGGACATTTGAGGATCGCACAGGGTTAGGAGACAAACAAATTTCACCAGTTTCCATTTTACCATGAGATGCGATGTGCACTAGGGCCACAGTGCTGAGTCGCTTCAATACTTCCAATTTCGTCGCATTTTTTCCCGTAAGAGGTTGAACATGAAGAATACGTCCAATGCTTTCCACTTCTGTTCTGGCAAATGGAAGCGGATCTAAGTTTTCTTTAAAATTGACCTCAGCTAAATATGGATCTCCCACAAGTAATGCTCCACGCTTAAAGTGGTACCATTCTGTGCAATCAGTGATCAATTTTAAACTGGTAAGTGATGGAATTAATCTTGTTCTGAAGGATTCACACAAATATCTGTGAGAATGGTCTTGAAATGCAGCAAATGGAGCCAAGAACAGGGGACCATCAGGGACAAAAATTACTTCTTCACATCCAATTAAATCTGAAATGGGACTGATGAGGACGTCATAAAGGAGTCTCAAAGGACTGTTATTATTCGAATTTGTGCACTCCAACATTTCTCTATAGGCATCTTCAACCAAAGAATTTAAAAAGGTGATTGCGTCCACCCCTGGACAATGTTCGCCAATTTTCTTTTCTCTGAAATTTATACCTTTTTCTTCCACCAATACCCAGAAATTTATTTCTTCTTTACCAACTGCTATGAAAACCGTTGGTGATGTTACATGGTACCAAGTGTCAATTTTCTGTTCATCCTTCTCGTGTGGTTTAGGTGAACGAAATTCAAAACCATAACACGATTTAATGAGATCCATCAAAGCTTGAGCACGTCCTTGCTCAGCTGTAAGAAGAGCTTCGTAGATCTTGCATTGTTTCAACTGAACCATCCATAGAGCAGTGTACACTCTACTGTGATAATTTCTGACGCTAATTTTCCATTCATCTTGAAAACAGAGACGTTCTCTGACACTATCAAATAATTCCACACTAGATTTATAACAATTCTCGCTTTTACACAGCTCACCACGACTGACATAAGTATCACCAAGACTGGCATATGCACGGCCTTCTGAAGCTATGTCTCCCATTTCGTGGGCAATTTGTAGATGTTTCTCATGGTAATATAAGGCTTTCTCGGATTCACCAAGTGCATTGTAAGCACTTCCAAGGTTAGCATAAGCGCCGCCTTCACCAGCAATGTCCCCTACTTCTTTGGAAATACTAAGATGTTTCTGGTGATACTCTATAGCTTTTTCAACGTCACCAAGAGAGAAAAATGCATTACCAAGATTGGCATATGCACATCCTTCTCCCACTCTGTCTGCCACTTCTTTAGCAATACTAAGATGCCGTTGGTGATAATCTATAGCTTTGGTAAGATTCTTAAGTGATAAAAATGCATTACCAAGATTGGCATATGCTCGTCCTTCTCCAGCTCGGTCTCCCACTTCTTTTGCAATGCTAAGATGTTGTTCGTGATACTTTGCGGCTTCCTGGAAATCACCAACAGAGTCAAAAGCATTCCCAAGATTTGCATAAGCACGTCCCTCCCCAGCTCTGTCTCCCATTTTTTTTGCAATAGTTAGACTCAGTTGCTGGTTATCTATGGCTTTTTTAAAATCACCCAGACTGTGATAGGAGATGCCAAGATTTGCGTATGCACGTCCTTTTCCAGCTCTGTCACCCGTTTCTTTGGCAATAGCAAGATCTAGTTGGTGATAACTAATGGCCTGTTCAATTTCACCGAGATTTCTGTAAGTATTACCAAGATTAGCATATGCCCTTCCCACTCCAGCTCTGTCTCCTAATTCTTCAGCAATAGTAAGATGTAGGTTGTGGTACTCTTTGGCTTTTGTGAAATCTCCCAGGGAATCAAAAGCAATGCCAAGATTGGCATACGCACATCCTTCTCCCGATCTGTCTCCAACGTCTTTGACAATACAAAGATGTTGATTGTGGAGGTCTAAAGCTGTTTTGAAATTACCTATGTTATGGTACGCAATGCCAAGATTGGCGTATGCACGTCCTTCTCCCACTTTGTCGTCCATGACTTTAGCAACTTCCAAGGACCTCTGGTGAAAGTTTATGGCTTCTATGAAATTTCCGAGAGAATCATAAGCATTGCCAAGATTGCCAAATGCTCTTCCTTCCCCTGCCTTGTCTCCTACCTCTTGAGCAATTTGCAGATGATGTTGGTGGCATTCTAGGGCTTTTTGATAATCACCTAAAGACTCATAAACATTGCCAAGATTGGCAAAAGCAGCTCCTTCTCCAGCTTTGTCTCCCACTTCTTCGGCAATGCTACGATGAAACATGAGGTATTTTACTGCTGTCTTAAAATCACCCAAGCTGCGGAGAACAACACCAAGATTGCCACAGGCAGCTCCTTCGGCAGCTCTGTCATTTACTTCTTTGGCAATATTAAGATGTTGGTGGTGGTAATTCATTGCCTTTTTGAAATCACCAAGATTGTAATAAGCAATGCCAAGATTGCAGTATGCTCGTCCCTCTCCAATTCTATCTCTCATTTCTTTAGCGATGCTAAGATGCCGCTCATGGTACACTATTGCATCTTTAAAATTACCCAGGTTACGATAACCAATCCCAAGATTGCCATATGCAGTCCCTTCTCTAGCTTTGTCCCCTACTTCTTTAGCAATTTCAAGATGTTGTTCATGGCATTCTATGGCTTTTCTGAAATCACCAAGGGAGAAATATGTATTACCGAGATTGGCATAGGCACGTCCTTCACTAGCTCTGTCGCCTACGTCCTTAGCAATCTTACGATCTTTCTCGTGGTATTCAATGGCTGTTCTGAAATTACCAAGTGACTTATAAGCAATGCCAAGATTACCATAAGCACCTCCTTCCCCAAAAATGTCACCTACTTCCTTGGCAATACAAAGTTGCATATGATGGCACTCCATGGCTTTGGAGAAATCACCAAGAGATAAATATGCATTTCCAAGAATGGCATATGCATTTCCCTCTTCGGCTCTGTCATCCACTTCTTTAGCAATACTAAGATGTAGCAGGTGGTACTCAATTGCTTTTTGAAACATACAGTTAGATAAATAGACATTGCCGATATTTGCATACGTCTTTCCTTCTCCAGCTCTGTCTCCGATTTCTTTAGCAATGCTTAGATCTGATTCGTGGTATTGAATTGCTCTTTTAAAATAACCCAATTTGTGATAAGCAATACCAAGATTGGCATACACATGCCCTTCTCCGACTCTGTCTCCAAGTTCTTTCACAATCCCAAGACGCAGCTCAAGGTACTCTATGGCGGTTTTAAAATCACTAAGCGAGTTGTAAGCATTGCTGAGATTTGCATACGCACGACTTTCAGCGACCGCATCTCCCTTTTCTCTGGCAATATTGAGATGCTGCTTGTGGTTATATATGGCTTTTTCCATGTCGCCATGAGCAAAATATGCACTGCCCAGATTAGAAAATGCACGTCCTTCCCCAGGTCTGTCTCTCAATTCTCTTGCAATGCTAAGTTGTAGCTGATGGCATTTGATGGCCTCTTGTGAATCACTTAGAGCTAAGTAAGCCTTTCCCAGATTGGCATATGTTCGTCCTGCTCCAGCTCTCTTGCCCACTTTCTTGCAATGATTTAGATACCGTTTGAGGTATTCAATAGCTTCCTTGAAATTACCTTGATTGAAATATTCACTAGCAAGACTGTTACATTCACTTTCTTTCTTTTCTTTCTCTTGTACCTTTTCCTCGCTTTTTTCTTCCTGAGATTTCAGAGATGTGAAAAAAGAGATATTACTTCATAGCCAAGATACGCAAGATCAAGATCAAGTGTCAATGACGGAGTCATGCAAGATGGTGGCCATACCCCAGCTAATGTAATAGGTTAACAGAGACATGCACCCTTATAGCCTGCATCTTTGATATCGGGCCTCCATTTTATGGTCAAATGACACCTGTCAAAAAACAAGGTCTCCAGTGACCAGTATCATGTGACCATATTGTGGGCGCAAGTTTGAAGCTTGATTTCATGGTTTTTTTAAGTTGACTGCTGACCAAGTGCCGGTTTTTGATTGAATAACAAGGTAATGTCAGGTTAACTTATTGTAATCGGGGCCAGATTGCTCAGAAGCCAGTTAACGCTAACCCAGGAGTAAAATTCAACCAAAGTAAATTTTTTTCTTGTACCCTATATAAATGCTTTACACTGCTTTGGTTTTGCATAGTTTGAGATTATTCAAACTTGAAACAGAAGGCCAAACAATAAAAACAAAACTTAACTGCAAAGTTGAAAAAACTCAAATCAAAATTTTTCACTTGTCCTGGGTTAGCTTATCAAGCTTTGAAAAACCAAACCCTGAGTAGCTTAGTTAAATCTATACATTGTTACTCTTAAAATTAATAGGGCAAAAGTAAATTAGTTACAAAATTTACATTATTGAGTAATTTATATTACTGAATAACAAAATCTATTATAATTCGTCTCAAGATATAGTTGCCAAGACGATGAAATTTCACTGATCTCTTTCCGATCTTTGCCTGGTGATCAGCTGATGAGATTGACTTGTTGACCAGTCAACAAGTCAATCATACAACGCCTAGTGGTAAACAAGACAAAACAGCATGATCTACAGCAGAAAACTATTTCAAATCCACCAGATTTAAGTGATTTAAGGTGGCTCAAAACGGTTTCCAGCACTTTTATGGCAAGCCTTTACTGCCAAAGCCATTCGAGTTTTAAATCTTGGTCCAGCCGGCTTTTAGCCTTGATCAGACAGCATTGCTTTGACAGGTATCTCCTTTGGACTCACTTCATTAAAAAGTCGACCAAAGAACAGAAACTGGTTCTGGAAATCTTGTAGAATTACATACTCATAACAATTTATAACAATTCATACGAGACTATTTTTCAGTGTAATCTTAGCTCTTAGATTACCTGGTTATTAATCTAATTAATGACTCGCGTGATTTTCCTATAGGGACTATTGGTAGTACACAGATGGGTGCTGCCTATGCCTCAGTCGAGTATAATATATAGCTACAGAAATATTGTTTTCATTATAAGATTTACTTAAGATATATATTCAATTAGGTCTGTTTGATTTTTTTGCAAACGGTTTGGTATATGACAATGATAGAAGTTTCCAGAAGTTTTTATGGCGCTAATTGCCTGTAAATCTTATTTGCAATCACTTCATATTTTCATGTAATAACTGTAAAAGATTTGTGACTTGTCATCTATAAAAATCTGTGGATTGCCTTGTACTTCTTATTCGACATATAATATCTTGGATAACACCTACTGACGTACTGATTTGAAAACCGTGACCGGCAGTTAAGTGTCACAAACCACGGTCTCACTCTCTGAGCTGAGCGTAAACCAAGCGTGAGACTTGCGATCTACACAGCTCTTCTTGATCGCTTGGCAGTTGTTAATCGACATATCATAGTTTCAGTTGAATGGATTCCTTGGATTCCTTAAAATTTGAGAAAAATATCAGACTGCCAGTCATTTAGTGATTTTAAAACCTTGACCGGCTGCCGGTCATTTAGCCATTTCGTAAAATAAAAACTCGCTAACGAGAAATTGAAAACTCGCTTGCGAGAAATTCAAAACTCACTACGAAGAAATTTAAAACTGGCTAGCGAGAAATTGCAACCTCGTTAGCGAGAAATTGAAAACGCACTAGCGAGAAATTAAAATTTCGCTAGCGAGAACTGAACCTTCCCCAAAAAACTCAACCATCGCTTTATTAAATTCACCCATACATGTTCCAAGCTCACCATTTAAGATTTGCAACTCACCAAGGCTAAAAGCTGACTGGATCAAGATTTAAAACTCGAATGGCTTTTGGCAGTAATGGCTTGCTATACACTTTGATTTCGATGCTACAATCATGGTATTGATTAACACATAGTTATCATTTTCGGGACACATTCGGTTACCATAGTAACAGTATGACCTGCTAAAATCACCCTTAATTACAGCTTTTGTGGGCTTGTAATTCAAACACAGCACAGTGAATTTTTTAGACAGGAGAACCCCGGTAGCTCGAACCAACTTCCATTTCCATTGGATTTGACCCCACCTTTCAGCCATTTTAACTCGGTTAACTTGAACTTGGAAAACTTGAATTCCCTGCCAACTCGAACTAGATTTTACTTGCCTTGATCAAAATTTACCCCAGTAACTGTGATTCTGGTTCATGCGACTCACTTGTTATCCCATTAATTGGTAAAATCACTCAAAACTAACACTACAGCCATTTGGTTGTAATTAGTGCAAGCGATGGTTCACATATTTGACAGTCATTTCCTGAACTTGAGTCATACCAGATGCGGTGCCTTTAGCTGTCACAAAGACAAAAATAGTGCTACAATGCAGTTTCTGATGAGATAAGTTTTAATTGCATTGTACTGTAGACTGAAGTGCTGCAAAATCAGTAAACTATCAATTATTAAAATGATAAGTTGGATATTCAATTCACCCAATAACTCGAACAACCGCTAACTTGAACTGTTTTTCGTTTCCCGTCAGAGTTTGAGTTACAGGAGGTCTACTGCATTATCAAATTTCAAGCATTATCAAGCATCATAAGATGCAACTTTTGGTAACGTTTAGACCAGTTTTGTAAATAAGGTCCAGAGCCACCTTCAGGTGGGTCTGAACCTTATGTACAGAGTTTGTCAGAACTTTGCCAAAAGTTGCATATTGTGATTCTTATTAAAATTTTATAAAACAGAAAAAAATTGACCATGTTTTTGAATTATAAGCCCATAAAGCTGTAATTTAGGTGGTTTTAGCAGATAATACTATTGCTATGATAACCTATTGTGTCAAGAAAATGATTACAATGTGTTCAGCGATTGGGAAGTTTTTTGACTCCATGATTGTAGCATCAAGTGATAAAGAGTGGCCCCATCAAGCGGCCCATCAAATCTAACTGTTGGAAACTAGAGTTTTCTCGAGACCCAGTAGCATGCACTACGATTGCCTACCAGCCGTCAGGATTAGTCACATGGGCAAAAATGACATTAGGAACCCACTCCACTGCAAGCTAGTTCCAATCCAAAGCCGAGAATACGAACTAGAATACGGTGACAGAACCAAACATGCAAAATATCTTTCATTTCGTCAACATGCTAAAGAGTAGACAAAGCATATTTACTTCAAGATGATATTTAATCAAAGCATAAACTACAAACTGTGTAAATATGCGATCACGGCAAATTTCCTTCTGTCTGTTGAAAATGCTCAATTTGGGATAAATTCCATCGGCCATGCATCTTGGTTAATCAACCTGCACTTCAAACTTTCCCAGATTTCACAAAAATTGACCTTGCTGGAACTTTGAATGCAAATTGCTGAAAATAATTTACCAACAGGTTTTTTTCATACCACAAAAGAAAATTCGAATTTTTGGTCCTGTCGACAGACTATCAAGGCAGTTGCTCTTAGTTCACATGAATACAAAAAGGAAAGCTAGAACACAGAGGGGCTCGAAGGCCTCCTGCATTTCACCAGTGGAGAAAACAGCTAGGGAGATTCTTTTTAGCTCCAACTCCTTGCCTGAACATTTGGCAGATGTGAATTTGGAAGTTAAACAATAAAATGGAAAATAATTTAGAGTGGAAAGTTGACCTCATTCTTTTTAGGTTAGAGACTATTTTAGGTTAGAGACTATTTTAGGATTTGGGGTGATCCCTGAGCCCCTCCCATCACCCAACTCACACCACCCATCCCCAAACCCCCAGGATTTACCATGGCAATTTTTATCCTGGGCTCCTAAAAAAATGGCTTGGGCTCCTAGCTTTTGCAATTAGGAGCCCAAAGGGCTCCTTAAAAATTTCCATAGGTAAAAGGCCTTGTTGTGAATATGGGGAAATTGACCTTCATAGTGGTGTTTACTTTTTGAAAAGCTTGTTTCACAAGTATATCAACATACTCCCTAAATAGTGTGTGCATTATGAAGGCCGAGCATCTTGTTTTTTGAGAGGGGCAACCACAAGGAGATTATACAACACATACATGATGGGTGAAAGAAAATCATTCCATGTTCTGCACAGTATACAACCTGCCCCCAAAACATATAGCGAAGAAGCGAGTCTGCAGATAGTGAATTAGCTAGACTGCAGTAAAGAAAAAAAAAACTCTACACCTCCCCGATGGATGGGCTTCTGGAAATTCTCTTGTGAGGGCATCAAAGGCTATGGTAATCCAGGCAGGACAGGGGTATTGAACGAAAAAAATTCCTTGGGGATCATTTCTGACTGAATGTAGCCTCGATCTTTTCTAAATGTGACAACCTTTGTTGCAACCTTTCAGTTATGTTTCTTTCCTGATAGACTTTAAGTTATCCACAAGCAGGAGGGGTGGTCTAGCACTTCAGAAAATCGGGATGAGAGGGGGGTTAAGAAAGGTCCCCATCCATTGGGAGGAGCATAGATTTTTTCTGGTAGAACCCAATCCAGTTTACACGTATGACATACCACAAATACCTTATGTGCCTTGGTTCCAGGTTCTGATGTGTTCCTCATGTTGATGGACGTGTTTTGTTCCTTAAGAGACATGTTCCTGATTTTGCATGTCACGTTTGCCTGATCAGACTACTCAAAGTTAAGTTATGCAACTTCTCATTGTAATTAACTCAGTATTGTAAGTGTTACGAGTTAGTGATGTAACACATCCACTATCTCTTGCCAGGGTTCTCTATAAGCACTGGCCACTGGGTGTAGTAATCTTGGGCATTCCGGTTATTCCTGGCTTCTCCTTCAAAATACCACATGTACTTTTAAAATAATATTAATTTTTATAGATTTCAGTATAGCAACCGTTTTGAGTAAAACCTTAACAATTCATTTTCTGTTCAAAGGTGCAATTGCACACAATTGATCTTTCTTCACCATACATTGTATTTAAATAAATGTTCATGGAGCATTTCGAAGTGATAAAAAATCGCATTGAGTGAGCATCCTAACTTTTTCAAATGGAAAAAGGTAACATTCATGTCCTCAAATTCTGTCTGCTGACTGTCGGCCGTTTGTCAGCCGACTGTGGGCCGTTTTTCGGCCGACTGTCAGCCATTTACCGGTCGTTTGTTGGCTGACTGTTGGCCATTTTTCGGCTGACTGTTGCCTGACTGTCGGCCGACAGTCGGCCATTTGTCAGCCGACAGTCGGCCGACAGGTTATTCTGGGTGCTGTTCTTCACTTACACCAAAAATTTAACTTTCTGCAGTCTCAAAATAATTGTTCACACAGATTGATGTCAAGAAAGAAACATAAAATCATCACTTCCTGAAATAAGTTAAAATAAACACATAACCTTGCCTTCCGACGCTAATGTTCCAGTCCGTTTCAAGGCACAACAGGCGAGCAAAGCATAGCTCACCACAGCTCACGGCCAACTGTATTGCAGCTATAAGTGTCTCTGATACTATGTTGAACTGATTTGAGAATCACCAACTACAGAGGACACAAATTTCCGTTGTCACTAACGCTCCTTTCATACAAAACTTGAATCGAATGGCCTTCAGTGTTGACTGCAACCGCTAGTTTTTCAAGCATATTCTTTGAACTCCAGCAGCATTCAAGATATCATCCCACATTTTCGGCTCACAGGGCTGCTCTGATGACAAAAACTACCTTCCAGCATTTTATTTAAGATTTGTGGATTCTGTTTTCGCTGCAAGTTTTCATTTCACAGGAAGCCGTTCAAGTCAAGCTTGACAGTGGCATGATTTTCCTGGACCAATCACAACTCCTTGCTATGCATAGCAACTAATGAGATTGCTTCATTTTGGATAGACAACAGATTATGTCAAATGGCTTTTTTTCTGTTCACCAAAGTGGGCAAAGGCCAACCGTCTTTTGAGAAATGATGAGATTCTGAAATAAAAAAGCTGTAGTAGTTTGTTTCTTTATTGTATAAAACAAATAGATTCCATGTTGGCATGCGTCTGTTCAGTAATAGAGGACATCAAAATGTGGCTATTGCCTCGTGTGCCACTTTTTTGTTCTTACCACATTTTGACGTCATCTGCGATCTATTACTGAACAGATGCACAGCAACAAGGAATCTATATGTTAAATAGATTTCAGTCTTGCAATGAACAGGTACAAATGTCTTGTATTGACATCAATGCTTATCTGTGTTAACCGATTGATTGTTGTGTTTCACTGACGTTGTCATTGAGGGGATACCACTCATAAAGTTAACAATTTTGTCATAATGCTTCTTAAACTATCTGAATACTGTTCACAAGAATGGTCTCCTCTGTACTTTGTGAAAAACAGTTCACTGGTCTTGCTCTGCTAACAAGGAACTGCAGCGCATGATTCAAGTAAAACTGTGATAGTTTTGGCAAGAGCTTATTTTTCCAGTAGTATATTTGTCAAAATAAATTCTGTCAACACACATTTCATTTGAGTCTGACAAATAAATGAAAAGTCGCACCATTTTAAACCAGTAAGGGCCAACTGTCCCTATACTTGAGCATAATATTCACTGGGGTGTTCCTTCTTGACTTGTACAGGTCGCATCACTTGAAATGTCTTTGATATTTTAACATGAATAATCATTCAACTAAACAATAATGCAAATACATGATTGCAATGTAAATGAATATATGAAAGATCATATATTTGAACTGCGGAGAAAGATATGAACATGATTGCAATGTCCACTGCTTCCTCTCTTACATGAACAATGTGCTTTAAGGTTACCGTATACCTTCAAGATTGACAATTTTTCCCAAAATCGTATTTTTAGATCTAAGTAATTGACCAAGTGTGATCTTTCATTTAATCAAAGGAGACCTATGGTCAAACTCGTCGACTCACTCGTGAATTAATTAACAGTTCACAGAAACAGTTCACTTGTTCTGCTGTTTCCAACACTTTACTTGGTCTAACATTGTGAAACTGATAATGGTACTTTTCAATTTTAAAGGAATGGTTTGTGATTCATTTATAGGTTTTGGCCCCGGGGAGGGGGGAGGGTACTCCTTGGAATTTTTGGTGGGGGTGTGCCGCCTGCATCTCCAAATCCAGATCCAATTTCAGACCAAAAAATGCCAGTTCCCACACCCGTTTTCAGACCTGGCCTCAAAAATCCATACCCGTTTTCAGACCTGACCTGACATGATTAAGCATAGCATATGCATAGCATATGCATCAGTACTGAACGGAAGTCAAGGTAACAAAGATGAATAGGTAAAATTTAGCTGAAACGCCCCGGTTGCTGGGAAGAAAAATAAGTTTATAAGCTTTCGTGAACGTTCCCCCAATAACCATACCCAATTTCAGACCAAAATGTTCAAAATCTATACCCGTTTTCAGAAGCCCCATTAGACAAAATCACAGGCTCACATATTATTCAAGCAAATTTTCAGATGTCTTGTGCAGGAGCAAATCTTGTATTTTTGCAATATTATATCCCTGAAAAGAAAAGTTCAAATATATTTTTCATACCCAGAAATGACCTGCTTATAGATGTCTTAAAAGAAATAACTGATCATACTTTACATCAAAAAATTGTGAGTAAGTGGGATTATGAAGAGAATAACCATCTCTCTGAACTTGGAAAGAACTTATTAAATACTGTTCCTAGCTTTGACACATTACGTCAATTCCGTAAGTGGGTAAACCAAATGACAAAGCAGTAGTATAGGGCGGCGGTTTTGGCAGTAGCCAATCAGGAGCCGAGAAAGACAATAGGCTATTGTTTGGAGAACAATGGAATCTGTTGTTTAGATAATTAAGCATGCAAGAGGTAAAAGTACTTATGACATCACAGGTTTGTCGCGCCAGGGTGTCACGTATTACAAAAACAGTCACACAATTATGTTAACATTAATTACAAAAAAAAACGGAAGTGACGAAAAATCAATGCTTACAGTGTCCTGTGGTCCTAAACGACAGAGGTCCGTCCAGTGAGATGAAGACTGAGAGACTTGGGTCCGAGGTCTGCCTATAGGGAGGCTATTCAAAAGCATCATGGGACGGTGACATCATCGGGAACCAATCGGAGACAACGATGACATCATGGCTTCCCAGTCACCTCTCGTAGGGAGAGCATTAAGCTCCAGACCCTTCCCATTTACCTCGCTTTCATGTTGGGATATTTAATGAGATGTACCATACTGTGAGCAATTCGTCTTCGTCTTGCAAGGTCGTCACGCGTCATACAAAATTCATTTTAAAACCAAAAATCCCAAAATTCCGGTGTTACAAACTAGATCGTGTTCTGAGTAACTAGCGCCCAAACACTATTTACAAACAAGGTGTGTGCGTGTTGACGAAGGGGGAGAGAGTGTCTTGTGAGATGAATGTTATTTTCTCAGTATAAAATTATATTACCATTGATCATTGCTTTTACGACAATTGGTGGCTCCTAAAGGAGCCATTTATATTTCGTTGTTCTACTTACTGTTCCAAAAGTAAGTCTAAGAAGAGTGAAATCGTCTCGTCTTGTTCAGCAATCTGTTTTTGGAGCTTCAACTCCGTCGAGTGTCGGATATGTTTTTCGGGTACTCTAGCCATGAAGTTTTGGTCTACACGGACCTCCATCTTCTTTAATCTCACCTCCCCGCTAATCTTTGGTAATGGCGTACTATCCACTAAAGAGTTATTGGGAAGAGACAGATCTCTCTCAACTTCTAATAGCGCTTGTGAAATTAAAGCTTCGAGGTCTTTGTCGTGCTCCATCGTAAATTTGAGTTTTCATACTTGGAAATGATAATACGGGGGTACTTATACCCTTCAGCGCTTAGCACATAATCAAGTTTCGCTATGCTTAATACCGCGCGCTTTGAAAGCGTTAATCAATCAATAGGTGTACCTCGTATCCCTCGATACGCGTCGGTGATTGTGGCTCTCAAGGGAGCGAGATACGTTTAAAGTGAATAACTTAACTGTTGTTGAAGACGCAATGTTTTTATAAAAGACTCATCAAGCATTCTTTTGAACGATATTGTAATTAAACAGAATAAAAATCATTGTCAAGCAAAAGACATTCATCCTGTCTATCGACAAACATAATCATGCCTTCCTGTGCTGAGATATCCAAAGAGGGAGTGAAAAATGGAGGAAAAAAGTCCCGAACTATACACTTCAGAATTACATCAAAGCAATTTCAAACAAACATTTCGCTCAAGAGTCTTGATGCTTTATAACGTTTATTGAATAATAACATGAACTCTGAAGGGAGATTTGATTATAATTGTAGCTTTTTCTTGGCATGTAGAAATCGTTTCTGTCATGGTTGTAATCCCGGGCTTCTCATCCTTTTTTTAAGGTTTCTATTGCATAACACTGGGAGCTAGACTCGTTTCCAGTTTCTCTGACCCTTGGTCCCAGTCCCCACAATGCGCCATGGTCTGTCCTATTTCTGTTTGTTGTTTTTTATCGCGAAGTCTTTGCTTGATCCTTT
>Ga0126337_10001546_pt1 | contig 14020 bp, 8 predicted proteins | sample DipCmetagenome_FD_92527 | JGI IMG/M metagenome (GOLD analysis project Ga0126337, IMG submission 92527) | Coral microbial communities from La Bocana,Puerto Morelos, Mexico - Diploria C A metagenome | ecosystem: Host-associated > Invertebrates > Cnidaria > Coral | place: La Bocana,Puerto Morelos... | reverse complement strand
CGTTTTAAAGAATGTATCGATTACATGCATTACGTCAGCATATATAATTGTGACCCCACGATAGATAGATAGATACCAAAGCCATTTTATAACTCGTGCTACCTTACAGGTAGCCCGAGTAAAAAGAATTTTGGAAATCACGCAGACAGCATTATTATGTTCCGTCATTGGTCATTGGTCTTCACGGAGTCACGCGAGAAAGCGCAAGAGCCCGGGAAGGTCAGTTGTGCGCGATCTTTCGAGAAACTCGTATGTTTGTCCTTTTGCTCTCTCAGTGTTGAGATCGCCGCATGGCGGCCAAACTATGAGTGGAAGGATGCTTTATGGCGTCAATAGACGAATAAGGATGCTTATTATTCTGTGCCACTGCAGACCAAAAATGCGTAACGTTTCAGTGGTGAGGAAAACTGTATAATATGTTTGCTTTCTAAATGGATTGGCATTTTGCCCCAGGAAGTTCACCAAATTATTAAAGCCAGTGCTAGTGTATTCACATTTAAGGCAGCTTTGGGCACCTATCAGCAAGTCATATTGATGACTATCTCCTGGGCGATGATGACTGTGAAAGAAATGTTAACGATATTGTCAAATTATTTGATTCCCTTGGGTTTATTGTACACCCTGAAAAATCATCCTTTGTTCCACAACATCAAATCACCTTCATGGGTTTTATTATAGACTCAATTACAATGACAGTCTATCCAACCTCTGAGAAGATTGAGAAGATCATTCATACCTGTCAAGCCCTGTTGGAGTCTCCACAACCCACAGTAAGAGAGGTGGAATCCGCCCTTTGGTTGCTCATCTCAAATTTTCCAGCAGCAAAGCTAGGGCCCTTGCACTGTAGGTCACTGAACATGGACAAAACTGAGGTCTTGCAGTTAAACAAGGGTAACTTTGATGCATTTATGGAACTGTCTGAGTTGTCTCGCAGTGATTTGCAATGGTGGATAAACTCAGTAAGGTCACTGATTAACCCTATAAGCCCTCCTCAGCCAGAGATCACTTTATAAACAGCCTGCAAGTAAAGAAGGCTTGGGAAGAATACATGTACTCAAAAATATAAAGATTGGGAGGCATTGAACCCCAGAAGAGGCTTCTAATCACATCAATTATCTTGAAATGCTTGACGTGTTGTTTTCTCTCGAGGCATTCCATAAAGAGTTATCAAGGAAGCACGTCCTTGTGCGAATTGACAATATGACTTCTGCGTCAGATTTAGGTCAAATGGACACAAGCCATTCCGAAAAGCGAATTAGTTAACCCATACGATTTGGAAATGGTGCCTTAACAACAGCAGTCAAATCCCAGGAAAAGAGAATAATCTAGCTGATGCAGAGTCCAGGAAATCCAGAAAAGGAATTGAATGAACAGAGGAATGTTCATTTCATTCATGTTGGACCGCAGATTGATCTATCTGTCTCTAGGCTTAATTTCCAGTAAAGGCCATTTGTTGTCTACCAACCAGATCCTGAAGCAATGGCTATTAATGCCTTTTCAGTTTCGTTATGCTTGTCCTCATTTTAGTGTCATCCCGAAAGTGTTACCGAGAATTGTAACACTTGTCTGGAAATCCCTTGAAGGCAGAGACCTTTCGGAATCGGCTACCTCAATCATCATGCAGTCCAGGAGGAAGGGCACCAAACAATAATATAAACCATTCATCACTAAATGGGAACAGTACTGTAGTCAAAGGAAGATTAATCCTTTTTCAGTAACTATAGACCAAGGGATTAACTTCCTGGCAGAACATTACCAAACCGGGATTGGATATAGTGTGCATGCTTTATCTACTGTACAGCATCCCTTAGTCTTGCGGTTCATCAAGGGAATTTTCGAATGTAGACCCTCTTTACTAAGGTACCAAGAAACTTGGGATGTGACAGTGGTATTAGACTATCTAGCTTAACTTGACCCACCTGAGAAACTTTGTATGAAAAACTTGACTTTGAAAGTGGTTATGTTGATGGCACTGCCTTCGGGACAGCGTCGCCAGACTATGCACACTTTCTCAATCGATTTTATGCAAATAAGTTCTGATAAGTGCGTGTTTTTCAGTAACTCGTTGTTGAAAACTTCGAGGTCTGGTAAACATTTAACTTGTATTGAGTTTAAGGCTAAAGACTACATTGGTTCATAATGGAATTGACACTTCAAAATACAGTGCACACAGCACTAGATCGACATTCTACATCTGCAGCTAAAGAGAAGAGCATTTCTCTTGCCAGTCTCAGGAGTTTACATTTACAGACCAGTGGAACCAGGAGAGAATTTCGGGGTTAGGCTCCCTAAAGCTGTGTGTTGTGACAACTAAGATAGTTTCTTACAGTTGTATGTTTTATGGCTAAGAGAGCTTCTTATTAAAGCAGATTCATATTGATATAATCATTGCTGTCTCATTTGAGTTCGCACTTACGCTGCTTTAAAATTTCACGTGATTCCGTAACAACCAATGACGAAACAATACCAAAATTAAACGAGGCTTTCCTGTAAGATGAAGCTTAATTTGGGTTCTGAGTCATTGGTCGGGAGCGAAAGAGTCATGTGCCAACCCGTGTGTTAGTAACCCACCCATGATTGCGGGTAAGTGTTCATATCTGTTAGACTGATCTTCCCGGGCTCGTGCGCTTTCTCATGACTCCTTCGCTCCCGTCCAATGACTAACAGAACCCAAATCAAACTTCACCGTACAAGTAAGCCTCGTTTAATTTTAGTAATTTGGAACGTTTTCTCTTAAGTGCCGATGCCCAAATTATAGGGGAGGGGACTTGTCGACTCCACCTCCTCCCAGCCCGTACGCACATGAGGTAAATTTTGTGTTGTGGACACAAGAACTACAACAAAGTATGGGATGACAATTACTTTTAATTATTTTTTTGCTACAGCTAATGTAGCTTTGATACTTCTAAAAACTTGCTATTACTTCAAATAAAATTGCAATCTCATTTCTTACTTACGTAGTTCTACCTACAGTCATGCAGTTATTTTTATGCAATGTGCTTGGCACAAAATATTGTATAAAACAGTATTAAAATGTTATAAAAATTTAAAATGCGAAATTACTTAATCTACATATTGTGAAACTACATCATTTATGCCAGGGTATTTCATGGATTACGTGAAGCTTGCGAGAAGGCTATATTTCAGCCTCGCGCGCGGGCACTGGAGTCGCAAAACCGAGTTAGCGAGGGAATAATTTTTCTCGTTTCTTGCCAGTTGGTTTCTCTTGCAGACTTCATTCTCGCAACCAACACGGATAAAATTCACTTTCCTTATAAAGTTAAAAACATTCTGAACGATACCCACAGCTATATATAGCTATTACATGCACCCTGCGGTAGTAATTGTGTATAAAATTGCATTTAAATCTTCTAGTAACGCGAAATGCTATACAGCAAACACCCGCGTTTAAGAACCTGGGTTTTTTCAAGTTAGCCTCCATAGGTTCTTATATAAATGGTGTTTACTGTGATATTTGCCTACCTAGGTTCTTAATCAGGTTCTAAATTTTTGTTTAAAAAAACACTTGTACTGATGGGTGTGGCCTTAAGCCTAGAATGGTTCTTGAGTGAGGGGTGCCGAGCTGGTTCCTAAATTTTAGGTTCTTGTACGCGGGTTTTTACTGTATTTCTAACTAGATGTATAGAGACTAATATAAAACTACATCGGTCGTCCGGGGAAATTCATCAGTTACAGTGAAACTCAGGGTGCGTTCCTTTGGAGTGATCAGGATCAGTGATCCACACTGGTCTAAGATCACTCAGATCATGGTTCATCAAAGGCGCCGATCAATCCACTCTAGTCACGGATTCATCAGTTCCTTTAATGAACTGTGATCCAAGTGATCCAGATCACCCCAAAGGAACGCACCCTCAGTTGAGAGAAGGCGCATATTTTAGCCCAAGTCGCCAGAGAGGGTTACGCAGGAATAAAATGAGCCTTTTTTCGCTCCTTGGGAACTTGCAAACATGAGCCTACCCGCAGAATATTAAGTCAATCTTGCTTAGTTCCTGTTCGGGTTTCTTCCAGGACTTCGCGGTCAATTCATACCAAGGTCTGGCCCAGGCTACGACCTAAGCAAATTTGACTTCAGACGTCCTCCGGATTTGCCCTTTGCTTTCCTCTCAGATCTCTATGTAGGTAGACCGTATAACTTCGCTAAAAGAAGTCGCATAACTGGGCTAAAATCTATGTTTAAATGTTTCCGATTCCCATCTTATAATTAGGGTTAAAATAAAGTAATTCGATTAGTTGACCAAATCAATGTTGGAAGTGATCTTGTATCAGTTGTATCCTTGAGCACTCTTCCTCCGAACGATCTTTGCCAGTCTTAGCAAGAATCTTCCTCAGAATCTGAACCAAACGTCGGGCTCGTCCCTGTTGATAAAACGGCGCACAAAAATTTATGTTAGCTTTTGAAATCTGTATGAAGTCAAAGCTCTACTATTGGTCAGGTCTCTGTAAAAAGGAGGATAATTCATCCCAACTCTAAGCATGGCATGCATTAGCAAGAAACAGAACAGACAGATTCAACGCTACCCCACGCAACACGAATTAAGTCTTAACACACTAAGTAATATACCGCTCTTTCTTCCAGTACGAAAAAAAGTGACCAAAAGGGGACGATTCGATGGTAAATTACCTTTCAGTCGACTCGGTTGTCCATTGGCAGTTTTAGTGGCGCAGTCTGTCCTGCAAAAGGCATTAAAGAGATAAGACGAGTAAATACACCAGGAATTCCCTCCGTTATAAAAACTAGCCAGTGTTTTAAATTAGTCGACGCTTGCTGTTCAGTGAATATAAAGGTATTCATTTATATTATACTTCTGCTGGCGGTGGTTGAAACAGAAAGCTGACAAGCAGTTAACGTTTCTAGGTTATCGAGAAAATTCGGCCCAAGTCATTAAGGAAAAGTTTGCTAACTGCCCCGGCCTTCTCTTCAGGTCCACTGCCTTTAATCAACCCCACTATTCTGTTTTCTCTGTGAAATAATAGATTTTTGTTCTTGAGTCGCTCGTTTGAAAAACATGGGAACAGGACCCAATCGCTGGAACTGCATTTTGGAAAAGAACTGCCTCTTTTTAAGTAATAACCGTAGAGTACAACGTGAATCAGTAACCCTTTTTGAACATCACATACTTGCATTTGTCCGCTGCCTCGATTCTTGTTTTCTTCGTGATTACCGATGTATTACCAGAACTAATGGCTGCGTTTCTGCGTTTCATAAGATCGTGTTGTACGTCAGTTTTCTCCTTCCCAGGCTCTCTTTGCGTGGTAATCTGGGATATAGCTGCAATAGCTTGTGGATTCTGGTTCTGGGAATTCGGCTGGTATGGCGGTCGTGTCACAGGATTTAACGGTTGTTTCTCCTTCACAGCTTGAACCTTGGAAAGTACAACTTGCACATATCGACACAATTTCCCTACTGTACTGGCATTGTTACTCTTTGCCTCTTCAAGTTTCTTTTGCAGTTCTGCTACGGCTTCCTTCAGCAAGGTATTTTCCTCTTTGCTTTTTTCCTGCGACGACCTACATTCGCTAATAATATCAGTAACTTTCTGATCCAGTAGCGTCTTCATGGATTCTTTCGCGGCTTCAATTGCTTTTGGTTGACCGTTCTCCAACTCGCTTAGTCGTTTTGTCACGGATTTCGTGTTAGTGTGCAGATCGCAATTTCCCCGCTCTAAATTCGTTAATCTCTCTCTAATGGACGTATTCTCCACTTGCAATTCTCTTAATTCGTCTTCGGTTTCATCCAGCTGATCCAACCTCTTTTTCATGGATTCCAGCTCGGTTTCACTCTTATTTAACCGCTCTGTTGTACGTAAGAGCTTGGACCATGTTTTTATCAGATGTTCCCCTACAGAGGCGTTAAGATGGACTTCTAAACTATTCCTTTTGTCCTGTTTAACGGTTTAAGTAAAAATACTGTGTTATATCATCAGTGGCGTCAAGCATATTAAGTATTACACCCTCCATTTCTCCCCGAAAATTAAAAAAGAAAACACTTCGAATGTGAATTTAAAAAATGAAATTGCTTTGCAGGTGAGGTTCTACCATCAGGTTTGGGTATGTTTAGTACGCTTGCGATGGATGACGTCAATTTTGCGGATATCTTTTGTGACAAACTGAATTAGACTCTGTTTCGGTGCAAACAAAAGGCTTTTCAGGGTGATTGTAATTTTTATAGAAACAGTCAACACCCACATATAAGAAGAAGCGAATTAACAACATCAGGCTGAAATATGGCCAATAAAGCACCATATATATAAAAGCCAGATAAATGAAACATGTTCTTAAAGAGAAAGAGGATGCGACAAAAACAAAGCACTCATATTAAAGTATATGGTGTGCTGGGCCATACAAACTACAGTATCTGACAAGGATGAAACTGTTGGACCATAACAGTTGACAACATTTTACTAACAGTTACCGGGTGTCTTAAATATTGCTTTTGGCTCAAGGGGATCATGGATCTTTTATTTATTTTTGCTATTTCGAATTTAGTTTATAGTTTAAGTAATAAAACATTGTCCCTTGGAGCTGTGCCTTGTCGTGACAGGGAGGCTTGTGTGCCCCTATGATCCTCAGAGCTGTATAGGCGGGAGCCTTGTGCTCCTGGAAGGTCTAACCATGCTGGGTAGGTCTGTAGGTGAGGGGTCAGACAAAACAGCATCCTGGCCCTCCAGGTTGGGGTCAGCAACCCTACCTCATAAAAATTGCACTGCTACAGAAACGCATACCAAGACGCATACCAAGTGACACTTCGGCCTGGGAATTTGACGGACTTCTATCACCAAGGCCAATGACGCCTGGCAGTGAAAGCCAGGCCTACCTGCCACCTGCCACCTGGAAGCTGCCAGGCCGACGACCATCATCTCCCCCAGGACCACCATCTGAACACAGTGTACGTGACTGGCAAAACAGTACAGGTGGCCACAGAGATGAGGAACTATAGGCTCTCATTCTTAGGGATAAGTGAATCTCGATGGACTGGCTCCGGTAAGAGGCGGCTGATCACAGGGGAACTGCTGCTGTTTTAAGAACATGAACAAGAAAATGCTCCTCACATCCAGGGTGTGGCTCTGAAATTGTCCAGGAGAGCTCAGAGGGCACTAATCGGATGGGAGGGGCACAGCCTACTGATCATCACAGCAACCTTCCGCACAAATGAGAGGAGAATCAACATGGATATGATCCAATGTTATGCCCCAACGAATGATAGCGATGACCAAGACAAGGAGGCGTTCTACAGTAGACTGTTAACCATCATCCAATATCGCCCAGAACAAAACGTGATTATTGTAACGGGAGATTTTAATGCAAGATTGGCAGTGATACAGGGCCTACGAGGAGATCATACAACGAATTCATAAATGGCGGCCAACCTGGGTCGAGTTAGCGGCCAGGCATGAAATCGAGGCGTTTTAGGATAGAACATTCACAATTTGTAGAGAGAGAAAGAGAGAATGGACGATCGACTTATGGAAAACGACATTCCTGGTTCTTCTTTTTAGTGGCAGAAGGGCATCGGGGTTAAAAAATGATGAGCTACGGTTCTGGCTGAAATGTAGAAACGATTCTGCCAAAGGTTTACATACAAAAGCTCAACTCTTAAATATTTAAAGTAAATATTAAAAGTTTCCTTGCATCGTTCGATCGGGTGTGTCATCATTGTATAATTGCATTTGTAGAAATAAAAAAATTGCACTTAAATTGTTTTTTTTTATTATTGCTGTTGCTTTTTAAGAGTCGAAGAATACATCAGTCAAGTGAAAAACAGTTTACTTGTTGATCCGAATCCGAATTTGCTGTACACAAAGCGAACACTTGCCAAGGGCAGGGTACGAGTTGTTCTGCACAGAAGCTACGAGATTTTAAATCTTCATTCTATAGTTCAATTTTTCCAAATTTTTCTTTAGAAGTCTGGTTAATTCATTAAGCCTTGCTCTTTCGGTCTCAGTCTGTAGCAGTTGATGTTTTAACAATTCAGACGAATTTAGTGATTCTTGGATTTCTTCGATCATTTCGATCGGCGAAGCATGCATCGCACTACTAGATTCTGGTGTAGATTCGCTAAAGGAAACACTGAGGTTTCTTTTTTCCTCACTGTCTTGGGTTAGAGATTCACCCAAACGCCGTTTTTTTTCTCGAGCGACAATCTCCTTTACATAAAGTCATTTTTTTGCTTCCAATTTCTTCACATCACTTGGGTAAAAATGCAAAGAGCATACCTTTGTGGCCTCTGTGAGTTTGAAATGCGGGCCAACATCTCGCTGTATTTTGAACAGCCATTCTTGTCGAAGATTTTGGTCCTTTGGGAAACCAAAAAATCCAACTCGATTCCCTTCCGGATCAACAGTTCCCTTCCGTGTACAACCGGGCACACAACAATAGATATTTGACTTATAATTCATACTGAGTTCACTTATTTCGAAATTGATCACGACAAACGATCTAAACACTCGCTCGCTAAAACGAGCTTCTAACCTAAGAGACTTGCAAATTCCCTAGTGAAAAGTTTGTAGAACGAAAGTTGTTTATTCTTAAACGCCTCGTTTTCATGTCCAGGTACCAGTTTTTTCGCGGGCGTCCACCGTTTATGAATTCGGTGTATGGGGCAGCAAGGTCTAAGGGAGATGAATGACAATGGAGAGAGATTTGCCGACCTATGTGCCACAAGCGACATGGTCATAGAAGGGAGTTACCTCCAACACCGAAGGTTACACAAAGAGACTTTGGTGTCACCAGACCTGCAGACAGAGAATCAGATTGATCACATATGCATCGGGAAGAGATTCCGAAGAACTTTCCAAGATGTGCGTGTCAGGCGAGGGGCAGATGTGTCTTCAGACCACCGTCTCCTGATCTCCTGATTGTACGGTTCAAGCTCAAACTGAGAAGGAACTGGACAGGGAGGACGAAAGCTTGGCGTACAACACCTTTATTCTGAATGATAGCAACAGACAGGAGGAATCAAATTCTTCAATAAGTTCCAGGCCCTGCAAGAACTCATAGAAGAGGAAACCTTTGACATAAGGTGGCAGAAAGTGAAAGTAGCGGTCACATCGACATGCAAAGAAGTGTTGGGTCCGAACCACAGAGACACTGGAGAAGATTGAGGAAAGAAAAGCAACACGAACTTCAAAAACTAAGGCGCAAGCGCAGTACAAAGGGGTGAACAGGAGTGTCAAAAGGAGCCTTAAGGTAGACAAACCCAACTATCTGGAGTCGCTGGCAGCAGAGACTGAAGAGGCAGCTTATTGTGAAAATATGTGACCTCTATGCTATCATAAGGAACCCATCGGGAAAATATAGCAAGCCAGAGAGACCGGTGCAATATAAGGATGGGCAACCAATATCTGATTTAGAAGGGCAGAAGAAGAGATTTGGGGCATTTTGGGGGAGCTGCTCAACCGACCTGCTTCCCCAGACCCTCTGGACATACAGCCAGCTGACAGCGATCTATCTATTGACTGTAGCACACCAACATGGGAGGAGATTCAAAACGCTATCAATCCGCTGAGGCTTGCGGGACCTGACAACATCCAAGCAGAGGCAATGAAGGTAGACATCAGGACAAACGTGAAGCTGCTATACCCTTTTTTCAATACCACCTGGGAAGAGGAGCGGGTACCAACAGAGTGGAAGAGGAGCGGGTACCAATAGAGTGGAAGGAGGGTTACCTCATCAAGCTCCCCAAAAAAGGTGATCTCAGCTCCTGTTCCAATTACAGACTAGGTATAACACTGCTGTCCATTCCGGGAAAGATGTTTAATCGAGTCTTGCTGAACAGCATGACAGATGCCATAGACCCACAGCTTCGTGAGCAGCAAGCTGGTTTCCGTTAGAATAGGTCTTCCACCGACCAAATCGCCACGCTGCATATCGTCCTGGAGCAGTCCCTGGATTGGAATTCACCTCTTTATATTAACTTTGTGGACTACGAAAACGCAGGCCCCCTGGGAGCTACTGAGGCATTACGGAATACCAGAGAAAATAACCAATATCATCAGAAACTCATACAAAGGGATAAACTGCAGGGTGGTCCATGGACAACAACTCAGTGATGCCTTGGAGGTAAGAACTGGAGTGAGGTAAGGATGCCTGCTGTCACCTGTTATGTTTCTTCTGACGATGGACTAGGAAATGAAGACATCAACGGCCCAAGGGCGAAATGGCATCCAGTGGACAGTTTGCCGTTGGATGACCAGGACTATGCTGACGACATGGCCCTTCTTTTGCACACTCAACATCAGACGCAGGAAAAGACCAGCACTGTTTCAGACGCCTCAGCAGGTTTGGGCCTTAAGATCCATAGGGGGAAGAGTAACGTCCTGAAGGTCAGCACGGTCACAAATTTTCCCATTATGCTGGAAGGTGAAGCACTGGATGAGGTGGAAAGCTTGACTTACCTAAGCAGCATCGTAGCTAACACCAAGGGGACAGAAGCTTATGTAAGAGCTCGCATTGGCAAGGCGAGAACAGCTTTCTAACAGCTGAAGAATGTCTAGAGATCATAACTTCTCGGCACCAGCACTAAAATCAGGAACTTTAACACCATTGTGAAGCCTGTATTGCTCTATGGAGCCGAAACCTGGAGAACCAGTGTTGCCACTATGAAAAGAATCCAGACTTTCATTAACACCTGCCTTAGAAGGATTCCTAAGATACGCTGCCCAGACATCATCAGCAACCAAGATCTCTGGAAATGAACGAGACAGCAGCCTATAGAAGTTCACATCTTTCAAAGATGGATCGGTCATACCCTTCGGAAGTCCTCATTTAACATTCACAAGGCAAGCCCTCGCTTGAAACCCCCGGGGGAAAAGGACGAGGGGCCTACCAAGAAACTTGTGGCGCCGTGACCAAGAGGCAAACATGAGGAGATATGACTACATGTGGGGAGAACTGCAACGACTGGCCCAGGACCGTGATGTCTGGAGGGTGCTTATTGGTGGCCTTTGCCCTTGACGGGGCTACAGGCAATGATTGATTGATTGAATAAACCCTCAAGGGGTCTCCCTTTGATGAGTGAAATTGTCTGGCGTTAGACAGAGTAAAATCTATAAGTCACTCTTGGGGAGTAAAGGCTAATTAAACCTCTAGTAAAATATTGTTTTTCTGAAAAAAAAATTAAAAACAATTATAGAGCACCTGGTAAATAAGAACTTGATCAGCCTGAATCCCAAAATCATGGGTTCTTATATGTGGGTGTATAAACTGAATGAAAAAAACCACTTAATTTTGATTATAGTAGCTATGTCGTTACTTACTTTGGATACACTAAAAAACTGGCAACTGAACACTTGTCTAGGCATACCTTACTCAATTAACCATAGCAGTTAGCCTGTATTGCAAGTGTAAATGAGGAAGTGAGGAAGTTCCCTGTCTTTCCTTTCTTACTCACCCCTCCCCTGTTTTACACCGGCTATACAGGCTAGAACTCACTAGTTACCTGAACATACACAAAAAAGTGCGCATACACTATAAAATAGTATAGCTGAACAGTATTTATCATTAACTTACATAGAAGGAACATCCAGCTTCCTTATAAGGACATGGCACCATGGTCATTATACAATCGTACTGCATATGGGACTCCATCTGGAAACCAACATGCATGTTCTACTTATGGTGGCTTACTACAGTTTTGATGGATAATAACAGCCTAACTTCTAACTCTTTTGAAAACTGTTTCAAGATGATTTTCCTATACCAACTAAGAAGACGTGAAATCAGAAATGTGTTGTTCCAGAAAATATCCATACCCCACCCCCTCCATTGCGTCAGTTTGTAGGCAGGACTAATACTGACGTCTGGCTGGTAATCATAGCGTGTGATTGTGTTCTACAGGTAGCAATGTAAACTCATAGCTCAAATAATAGAAAACCCCCTTCTTACTCCTTCCTCCCTCCCTCCTTTCTTCCTTCCCCCACTTCACATCTAACAAAAACAATTGAAAACAAAATCAAAGGCCTCTTTGAGGCTACGACTATTTTGCATGATGAAGTACATGCATCAGTATAAGCAGAAAAGATGAAAATATTGTGGCTTTGTTGCAAAAATAAATTTCTTTCCTCTGTCCCTTATTTAAACTCTGCAATACAATAATGCATAACGCTCTAGACACATACACGCTTTGCGGACCTATGTGTTAAGTTAGTTCAATGCGTTGGTATACTGTACTGGAAAGCATGAAGGGCGAGAGTTCAACACACAGGCTGGCAAACACAGAAATTTTTTTTTCTGTTTTTTTTTTTCCTCCGACGTGTTTTTTCTTTCTTTTTCCCCCAAGAAGCTAATAAGTGCTTCCCATTTCTAATAATTTATTATTTTGCTCGATATTCATACATTGCATGCATCATGTTATTAAAACCATGCTTGCCAGGAGCCTGCGTTCATTTCGTAACTAGGACAACAAATGCTTCCTAGGTTTTTTTTTAAACAATTCAAATAAGAAAATGCTCGTATCACATGCTGTTGACATAGCAGTAATTATCTCATCACTCATTTCTTCACTATGTTTGCCAAATTTTTTCTCTTCGTCAAGTCAAGTTGTGGATTGATCAGCGGAAATACAAACAAAAGTTTACGACCCAAGGACCGAGCGAGTGAATTTGCACTCGCTCACTTAACTCCAAAATAGTCGTAAAAACAAAGGTGCAGTTACTTTCATTATTATCATCATGTGGTCTTAGTTAAATGGGATTATGACGTGTAATAAAGGCATCTACGGTCAAGTGTTGATTGATAACCTCGACCAATACACTCAACACTAGATCGATACTCAATGATACTCGATCGACACTCCATAGACATCTCGGCTAATTTTCGGTCGATGCATAATTATAAATAGGTCTAAGGTCGGCCGACTATCGACCAGGTGTTGATCAGTGTCGATTGACGGTGTCAACAGAGTATCGATCGAGGGTACATTGAGAGTTGATTGATACTGGACTACAGGTGCCTTTAGTACACATGATCCATCAAATGCATATTTTTTGTCTTCAGTGAACAAGTTAGTAAACTTTTTCTGTTGCAATGTACTTTATTTTCCACATCAATATACTATAAAATCCACATATTCTATAATGTCACTTAAAATTAACCAGATTAATCTAATTTGTACCTCCTCTCGAGGAATCTCCTGCATTCCACATTCTTGAGGGCAAGGACATGGAAAACTCTTGCAAATTTCCCCATGATGAATCTAAGTAAAAATTTATAAAAAAAAAAAGCATTCACTGGCTATATAAAGTTTAAGTTTTATATAAAGAGTTTTCATCTGTCAGACTACAGCCTTTGTTGAGTTGAATTGGAAAAAAAAATTTAAATGAACCTAGAGTTTCAAATAAACAGTGAGATAGATAATAGATTAGAAACAGTGAGATAGATCAATAGATAAATAGATTCATGATAGATTCATATATAAGAATATTCTCTATGTGGATTCCAATAAATTTTGTAAGATTACTTTCACTCCATATGCAGAACTTATGTTAGTGAATTCTACAACCCTTGTATCTTCGTCATTCACGACATGGTTTTGGAACTTGTTAATATTTTTGGGGGAAAGTGATCCACTGCCCTCCTTAATAAAAAAATGCCTGTACACCTATGCTTCTTAGAAATTTAATGTTCTTTAAACTAACACATTTGTTTCAATAACATCAAATTTCCAGTAAAACTATCAGCTGATAGTTCCACAACAGAAACACCCTATTGTTTAAATAGGGAACGAGAGCAACCAATCAGATTTGCGACCATTGCTCTATAACTATTAGTATAAATCTTCTAGCATTTTAACACAAATGTCTATCAATCCCATAATCTAACTGTTGAATAGTACAAATGAGAAAACCACTCAGATTCCCAGATTTTCCAATAAAACAGCTATTTATTGAAGAAAACGGACAACTATTTTCAAAGACATGTTTCGGCATGCTTATGCCATCTTCAGTTTAATAGAGAATAACAAGTACGTGATACAGTTATATAATACAAAATATGAATAAAT
>Ga0126337_10001544_pt1 | contig 14027 bp, 6 predicted proteins | sample DipCmetagenome_FD_92527 | JGI IMG/M metagenome (GOLD analysis project Ga0126337, IMG submission 92527) | Coral microbial communities from La Bocana,Puerto Morelos, Mexico - Diploria C A metagenome | ecosystem: Host-associated > Invertebrates > Cnidaria > Coral | place: La Bocana,Puerto Morelos... | reverse complement strand
TCTGAGCATTTCAAGGCATGTCAGGTGTGTCCACAATTTATGCAATTCATTCAAAGGGGCACGACGACTTTCAAAAGTCAAATCCAAAAGACGTATTTTCAAATGAGTTAGGAAGTAATTTAGCAATGGCATGGCTTGTGTTAAAAAACGGAGATCTACCTAATTGTACTTAGCAATGAACGGAAAGTTATGATTTACACGTGCACAAGTTGTGATGTCAAATTAAAATTTGCCTCCCCTTCGACAATTCAGTTGCTATCTTCATTCCGTGCTCAAGCGAAGCACTTAACCATAATTCTAGCTCTGTTTAAACCAAAAGTATAGCACAATCGCCGTTAAGTATTCTTTGAGCTTATTTATACCTATTAATCGAATATACTTTGTTTCTTGTCCTAAAACTGAAACCTCAACTGATCTGGTCATGCTTGTTGTCATTTCAGATTGGCAGCCGCTTCTTCATTGAAGAATTTGAAGACTAACTTCTGTGTTCATCCTAACGGGCATTGGCCTGGTGAGGATATCAGCTTGGTGTATTGGCGGGGATGTTCCGAGGACAGGTTAAAGCTTGACTTCTTTGATCTCGGTAAGGTTCAAAATGTTTCGGGTTACCATGCGTATACGAAAGAACTCCGCTCACCCCTTGCAGGGTACTATATATGCACTTCCAAACGTAGGTGCCTAGGTACTTAGAAAATAACCCAAAGCAAATACGTGCACTGATTGCTATAAAACCGTGTTTCTATTGAACAATTAGATTATGAGCTCGAGATTTGTATCGCGTGATAGTTGACGAGGGCGGAGCACAAGTCGACTATCACGCAAAGAAATCGAGAGCGAATAGCGTAATTGTTTTAACACAAATCTTCTAGCGTTCAGACTTCAAATCCTCTTAAGCGGTCGTCATTTTGTTAACAACAGCACACTGCTATCGAGCACAGAATAGTGAGTAGTGTAGCTAATCAGAGAACAGTATTCGTGATAGAATGCCAATAGATTTATACAAAATGTCGATAGAAACACGGTACATGTTTTCTATTCCTCAATAACAAGTAGTTCTTGGAGCAAAGAGTATAGTTCGGTTTACGCAGAATTTTGCACTGCTGACAAGCACACCAATATTTCGAGATGAACTGATATTCGTTGCTAAAAATAAAGGCATTAACCCCAAGTGTTGAAAAGTAATTGATTTAAGTAAGTACGCTACACGATTGGCTTAAGGCGCTTAAAGTTTCGATTGGTTTATCAACATGATTGTATGTGGCCTTTGTGATCGGCCTGAGTGATTACACTGGTTTTTGTTTTAACACACTCAATTGAAAACTGCTCTATCAATATCAGACGTATTACTTACAAATTGAAACTGGCATGCGAATGTACTCTTTGATATGTCGTTCTCCATGCATATATACATATGGTTATTGACCGAGCGTTAGGTCAAGATGGCTAGATATATATATATATTTTTTGGCCTTTCTTTGGACCGAGACGAGCGAACGAGGCACATAACTTGGTCAATATAAGCTTTTTTTGACATGGAAAAAGAACACTTTTTTCTGGCGGGACACAGCAGATAATTCAGAGCGGGAATGATAGCGCCATCTGTCCCGCTCGGGTAGCCAATCTTAGCACAGGATTTGATTCATTTTGCCCGCTCAAAGATTTATTTGACAATTCCTTGGTCACACCGGGTTTTACTTTTGTTTTCAGATCCCCCGACAGCTTCCTGATTGCCAAGAAGTAGAATGCGAAATTAGATGGAAAAGAGTCATAGTAACGATAAAGGATTTCGTGAGAAATGGCGTTAAATTTGGAAGAGACATAGAAGAGACATTGGAAGAGAAATAAAATAAACGTTAATCTCAATATTTTGTATTTGGAATATTTATTTTCCTGAACCCTTATAAACTTTAAATAATATGGAGCACTTTGACATGACGCCACCTTGTTGTTGTTCCCAAACATAAAATTTTCCTATTTCTTCCTTTTCCTGTGCATGTAAAGCATTCCATATTGACTGGGAACGCCGCGAAAAAAACGCTTTATTTAAAAGTTATTCCAGAAGTGAGCGTTGGATACGAGATCATAGATAGCCAAAGAGGCGCGTATGCATATCCAACAAGCGCGGATGAAATAGCTGTTTAACCAAAAGCATTTTTCAGACGCTTTTGACGTTTTAAGCTCTACAAGCTAAAATAGCTCTAAATCACTCAAACGGCCCTTGGTGCGTTCTTGCTTTTAAAATCATGTCGAACTTTTTTGCTGGTGCATGCGCACAAATCAAAATTTTGAGATTGTTGGACGGTAAAGCGCCCTATCACTTTCCTCACTTTAGGCTTTTTATCTATTTATTTTTTCGCTTTATCTTTTTTTTTTCTTTGCTTCTTTTTGCTGCAGTTTTTGACCTTCTACCAGGCTTCTTTCGGGTAGAAGAATTTCCGAGAAAACGTAAAAGAGACAAAAACTATTTACCGTGACAAGCAAAGTGTGGGAAGGGAAACCTTGCTATGAGTTTTTCACTAAAATTTTGAATCTTTTTGGTGCATATTTCAAGCTCCATCAATCTAATCACGCTGTGTTAGGTATCGTTGGAAAGGTTTTGTTCTGCTTCACAATTTGAGAATAGATGTCGCCTTTCTGGGTAAAAGGTAATGACGTCGCAAGCGGGACAAATGCCCGGATCCTTTATGAGCCCTATAGGGCGCTCTGGGAGTGAATGGGTTAATTAAAATACCCCCTAACATAAAAATTAAAATTAAAAAATTGTATCAAACACCCAAGAAAATTACGTTAGCGATTGCCATACTTACCATGATGATAAGCCAATGAAAACTCTTAAATTGCGTTATCCAATGATCCTGTTTCTTGTGTTTCTACAAACCTCCTGTCTCAGCGACCTTGAAATTCCCGAACAATGAAATGATTGAACCTAAAAAGTGATTGAATGGAACTAATTCTGCTACTGCGAGATGCCTGTCAGGGGAAACGAGCTTTTTATTTCTTTTATAGGAGAATCCTTGTTACATTCGATCTCTCACTGTCACAGACATTGTCCTCTGAGGTCAGGTGGCATGCCACATTCACCTGTGCCAAGAAATTTGAGCTCGGATCATTGAATATTTTTTTCGTGACGTGGTTTTAAATACTTTTTATTTAAAAAAATTAACAAAGATTGCACTAAATCATAACCCTTTTTTGTTGCCTAGAAATTTCATTCTTTAAAGGCAGTTTGTATCCCCTTTGATATTATACCAAAAAACTTAACATTTCACCAATTATCAACTTCACAAGGTGTTTAAATATTTGTAGTCACTTTTTTATCTAGAAGGGTATCTTGTCTACACAAAGTAGAGCTTGCAAGATAAAACGTGAACAATAACATCAGCAGTAATTCTTCTGTTTAAGTTGCCACGTGTCTAAGTTACTCTACTTCTTCTAAATTCTATGCTTGGTACAAGCACATTTCGTCGCTCTTGAGCCAAAATAGATCGCTGTGACGTGCCTTGTACAATATGATTTAGTTTTAAATGACAGTTTCTACTATCCTTTTCGTGCTTCAGAACGTGACCTACCTACCGTTAAACGTACCTACTGTCTGAGAAAAGGTATCCCTTTGGGACGGGCGAAAATGAAAAAAGAACGAAGGAAAAAAGAACAGAAAAAGGGTACTCGTGAAACGAAAAGCAAAAAGTAGGGCAAAAAAGAAAGCAAAGGAGAAAGCAAAGGGATGGCAAAACGCGACACAAAAGGGAATAAAATAGGGAAAGGCAAAATCGCTGAACGCAAGAAAAGTAAAGAACAATAGACATTCACCTCTGTTTGTCCGTGGGCCCTTCGAAAGAGTTCCTGAGGCCCCACCCACATTACGCCGCCATTACGCAACAATCACCGGTCAGTTTGTATTTGAGGGAATTCCGTCAGGAAAATCACATGATTATCGTGACGTCATCGACTTCAAATAGCTCCGTTATCAAATTGTTTTCTGTCCACTCTAAAACGCAAACCGTTTTCCAAAGCTGGTATTACGTGACGGATTAGCGTGACGGATTAATGTGGACAGCAAACCTGACCATAGAAATAAAGCTGCGTTCTCAAATCACTCTATAGTAGTGTGGAAGGGGCCTGATTTCTTAATTTGAAATTCTCCTTGTTTTCAATTTCCTTGTTCGCGACAACACCGACGTGAGCCATACATTTGATGAGCAGAACTGTCAATAGAAGAAATTTCTTGGTTTTGAATCAAAATGAAGTGCAGTGATCAGAACTGCTACTCTTTTTTACTTTACTTCTAAATCGGTTTCATGTACCTTGTGCATAGAAATATTCTTAGTTAAAGAATAATTACGTAAATACAATATCCGCACTAATCTTTTCTGCATGGATATAGTAATTCTAATTAAACTCAAAGCTTTCTTTCAGTTTTGATTCTATCGTTTATTACCCCACATACCCTCCGACTAGGTGTTAATAATGTTAAATTGTTTTTTTCCGAAGCATCTCAGCGGTCCGGAATCCTAAATCATTGAATCTGATTGGCTAATTCCGCGCGTTCGAGTGGTCCGGATTTTCCCATACGGACCCCGCGTACGGACCGCTCCAAGTTTTCCAACATTGCGGCTATTTTAGCAGCTTTTTGTTACACTAAAAGTCTCCATGAAATGTAAACCATTTATTGCTCAGTTTTAAAATCAGCGAAAACTGAATCTCTTCTTTTAAATACTTCAGTAAACAACACGGGTTTACTTGACCGAACCGTCAGACGCACGCGCACGGTAGGTCGGTCTGTATTGGGAAAAACTGTGCCCTTGGTCTTGAGCACAGATTTTCCCAATACGGACCTCCCGGCCGGAAAATAACATATATATATTATGTTTGAAGTCCCTGGTGTAAAATTTAAATTGTTTCTTTACCACAGCGGCTTTTAAGCCCTTCCCACCCCTACCCGCCTCATCGCTATGTTGACCCCATCGTCGCAGACGTACTCTTCGGATTTAAAACCTCAGAAATTGCAGTCCCACATTTTTAAATATGACAAACGCATGTACAGTCTTTACGCATCCTGTTTACGGTTATTATTGAAAAAGAGAGTAATTTGAAGCTATGGACTAAGAAAAACCAATTCTGTAATGCCCTTGCAAATTCTGGCGCGAATCTGCTGAATGTGGGTTCAAATTTACAATGCAAATTATTCCAAGAGCGCACGCTAATGCTGCTAATTATTCATCACAAGTTCAGTTTGCATTGCCTTCGTTAGTTCTTGCTTCGTTTATGAAACCGTAATGGAAAGGGAAGGTTTGCTGTAGTTATGTTATAAAACTGCTGACTGCTGCGTTAGAACAAATGTGCAGATGGACCGTATGAACACGTATCGAAGTTTTGAGCGCAACTTCATCCTAGAGGAGTAATTTCGACGCAAAAATGGTCGTGGCGACGAATACCCGGCACGTGAATAACTTTGGAGATTTGTTTGAGCTTTGGGCTTGCTCCGGTAATGGTTGTTGACATGTCGGAAATTTTTCAGGTTGGTAGAATCATTGAATCAACTATGCGAATATAATAATATTTCTCATCCTCCTTCACTGTCGTTTCTGGCGCCTTCATATGAGTTGAGAGCATTCATTAATTAATCGTTGGGCTTACAGAAATTGCTTCGGGGCAGAGCCCTTACTTTAGGAAGCTAAAATCTCACCAACAAGCACTTAAGATAAAAATCAGCTTATTTTCTCGTCATTGTTGTATTATATTTAAGACTAAAAGCGCTTTCTTTTTTTAAGCAGAATAAGATTGACTACCTTAAAATAACCAATAAGCATGACATGATTGATGTAAAATTGCAATTTTGGAACTCTTAGAAGCGAGAAATTAAGAGCGTTAAACAGGCTAACAATATATATTTCAAGGTCAAATTTATAGCCTTGAGGCTTGCCACATTAGTGTAATATACTCCTCAGTTTAGAAAATAATTTTACCCTCCCTACTTAACCTTGATTTACCTTAATGATAAACTGTAAGATGAGATGAAAGTTGAAATGTTTTTTTTTTATTGCAGGAATTGCAATATTGCATCTGAGAGCTGTGGGTGCACTCTGTTTACTTTTGTGACGCTTGCGTCTTAAGGTGAGAATCACCGAGCTCGTTTGCGAGAACCACTGTAATTGTTTGATTTTTTTTCTGTGGCTACAAAAAAATGGCAAATTTGACCATGGGTTCATTCTCAGGTGAACAGAATTGACGCCGCACAAAATCGTGAAGACACGGAGTTTGAGCATCAGGCGTTTCTTGGACTAAAATGGTATGTGATGTCCGTTTTGTGCTTTACGTTTAAATGCAATTAAAAATAAAGTGTGTGAATGTATGGTATGACGGATTTTGGGTATAAGCTTTAGAAATTTAAACCGTGGAATACATACAACGTAATACAAACATACAAAACAAATGTCACAAACATACAAAATAATTGCCAAAACAATGGAGCTCCTTTGAGACTTATCCGCTTTGAATAAGTATAAATTTAGCCATTTTTTCTAATTTTTTCTCGAATTTTACGGAAATTCGAAACGATTTCTTTTAAACTTAGAAAAAATTTTCACATTATAGGGTTAAATTACGAAAAACCAAAACGAAAAATAATAATTTTGGACGCATTTACCGTATTTTTAAATTGAGTGCAGGGCTGAAAATGCTTCAAATAATAGCAATTTAGGCCTATGCACTGGTTTAAAAATGCTCTTAAAATAGTGTTTTAGGCCTAAGCAAAGGCTGCTTGCGGTTAGCTGTAAAATGTTGTTAGGTCAGCGAGTATTTTGATTCTAAAAATTATAGAAAAAGAAAATCAAACGCAGTGAACCACTTCTTACCTGGGTCGATTGGTCTTCCATTTGTCCCCTGCAGTTACTTGAAAAAAAAAACAATTTATTTCTTTTTTCTTTGTGTTTTACAAAATGCAAGAAAAAAAGTACAAGCAAAAACGTGTGGCCTTCGTGTGCTTCGTTTTATCTCATCGAAGTGCCGCTGGTAGTGAAAACTGCGCACGCGCTAATAGGGTAACTTCTGATAGCTGTCGCAGGCATTACCGGTATCTTTAAAGGCTACAGGAAATGCTATTTTTTCATTAAATCCTTCCTTTCATCGACTTGTAACGAGTTAAGCCAATATTGGAAACATAGCTGTGCATTCGTTTTGTAAAATCATGCTTATTTCAGAAAATTACGAAATTTTCAATATTAGAAATGAAACAAAGTCTGTGCATAGCGCAATAAAAATTTAGAATATTAAAAAAATCTAGAATATTAAATCAACGAAAAAAATTTCGATAAAAAGATATGCTTGGAAGCCTTTACATTTTTCCAAATTTGTAACTGACCATGGGGTAGCCTGATGACGTCATTACTTGTATTACTGATCATGAAAGAGTTAAACCATATGAATAACTCTGAACTGACTAAAAATGACCAGGTTATATGAAAATAATATTTTCCTAGGGAAGGCCCAAAAAAATCAGTAATGGGCCCTTAATGCATAGCGTGCAAACAGGCTCCCGTTTGGATTAGTGCGAGCTAGCCGAGTGTGTTCTAGGACGAGCGGGACGAGCCGAGAGCAGCCTGTAGACATTGTTTCAAATGCGTCGTTCCGCCGCTTGGTACAAATCAGTCAAGAAGGTAATTAGACCAGCCAAAATTGATGTTTCTTCCCACGCTGGTGTATCGGAGCGATGACTTTTGATAATAGTCTACCTCACGATGGTTTCACGGAAAAACGTATTTGCCGTTTCTGCAAAAAGTTATTGAATTGCCTGAAGGAAAAAGAGTGGCGGTGGTTTTAGTTTTTAACTGTTTAAAAGGCATAGCACCTAAAGTTGCAGGGGATTAAAATTGTTGACAAGCCTGTATGACTCCTGCAGTTCGTAGAAAGGTTTAAAAATTTTAGTGATTTTCCCTTGCGATACGAGATAATGTACTAAATAATGTACTACTTAAAGAATTCTCTCAGTTGTGGTTGATTATCTTTTAGGTGACATTTTCCCGCGAGTGTGCCCTTTAGGTTAGCCAAAGCCGGGTGGTATTGCGTTACAATGTCAGTATTTTCTTTTGTGCGGTTTTGTTTTTCTGTGCTATTGCCATTTTTCTATAAAATATAATGATCAACACATGTTGGTGCAACCTTGAATTACTACTATACGATAAACTTCCCCTGACATTGAAAACCTGTTAATAGGAAATATATTTGTCTACAAACATTCTTTTTGTTATAAAAAGCTTCCCGACGTTAAACAAAAAGAATTCTTTGTTTTACGAGCCAATAGTTCCCTGCTTTGCATATTAATAACAATGGGTGACGTCATTGATATCTTTGCCATTAAGGTGACTCCTCAGTATTATATTGGGCATCCCTACTGCGCACGGTTTTCGCATCATCAGCGCACTCATGAGCACGTACACAATGTAAATTATATATTACATTGTTGTAAGTGCCCGAAATATCTATAAAGATTTTTCCAAGTATTACTTAAATGACCTTTAATTTCTGCTTCCGCAAATTGTCACTTCAACAGATGAAATAAAGCGCGTGATTAAACATAAGAGGCCCATCATGTGTCTTTAGCGAGAATCGTGAGCTATCTTTATTATATTTTTTGATTCTAAGCCCCTGGCAGAGAACACTCAAGGCAAATTAAAAAAAACAACTGTTCGCTAACTTTTATTCCTGGGAAATCACCTTAACCTGAAAAACTAATACTAGAGAGTCGTTTTAGGAGGTGTTTTGAGACTTAAAACTCGTAATATTTAATGAAGACTACTTATGATGTATTGACTTTCCTCGAAGTGTTTTGCTTTAGTTTAATGCTCTGCAAACTTTGTCCATTATGGTATTCCACAAAAGACTTTCCCTCGATCAGGAAAATATATTGCGAATAGTCAGTCATTCAAACAACAACATACAAAACATACAAAATGCTGGATCTGCATTGACAAGCAAATTTCTTCTGCGTCTAAGGCATCATCCACACCACATGTACATGCGCGCCGGAGAAACTTGAGATCGCAGCTCTATTTCTGCGGTTAGGCCTACCGTCCACAATAATACGTTAGGAATACGGAGCTTTTCGAAAACAGTCTTTAAACCCGAGGAATTTGAAAACGTCTGCTTTGCGTATTCGTATGGACTGAAAACAATTTAAAAACGGAGCGTGACGAGAATCACGTGATCCCTGACCGTTTAAATTTTGTCCAACGTGGTGTGGACAGAAAACATTTGATGTGTTTTCAGAGATCCTTAATACAATAATCATGATTCGGCCTACGTGTCAATACACTGCAGAAAGTTGTATTTGTAAAAGGAAAATAAGAGAGCAGGTGCAAAAATTTTTTTCGTTTTCTGATTTAATTTACTTAATATTTTTTTTTTCCAAGAGGTACAATGTTTACCAATTTTGTACTATTATGAGTTTTTATTCAAATCTGGCGAATTTTCAATGTGCATATTTCACTGGTTTGTTGAAATCACAGTCGACAAGTTAATCAGAGTATTTTATTATTATTATCGCCCTGTCGATAAAGAGTCTGAATGGGTCTGAGGATGGCTTTCTCTCATCTGAACTCTTAATGTTATTTCAAAGGGAATGGATAAAATAACGCGGAATCGAAATTCATGAACACTCGACAACATTTTCATCTTCCATGTGCTTTTTATTCTCGTCACATCCCATAATTTTTACACGTTTTCAGTCCCCGCGCCGCGGTGCGCCTGGGACGTCGAAACAGTCACCTCAAAAATGTCACTAGTCAATTCGGTCGTCTCTCCAGGGAACGTTTTATGTCAGATTCGTTGTTTCCGCGCTAAATGGAAATCATTCAGCCGCACTGCATGTTGCACCCAATAAATTTGTTTGTAGTCTTGTTGTGGCATTTAGCAGTCGCAATTTCCACCTAATGTTGTAAAGTTCTTTATGAATCGATTTTTCTACATAATACAAAAAAGTACACCCGTTGGTTATTATCATATTTCTAATGTTATTTTGTTTTCTTGCAGGATTGAAGGTGTATTGGGCTATATCAGTTTTAAAGTTGCCTGAAGCTGTCTTTGATTGTTTTTTTCCCTGCTTCATTTGCGTAAATATTTTTTTAAGGAAGATAGGGCACGGATATTTTCCAATTTAAAGAGAAAAACAATGTAGATTCCTGATTGGAATAAAATCAAGCAAATTCTTTTAGCGGGAAAAGTCTTTTAGCGGGAAACTATACCGCCTACTGTACGGAGATTGAAAATTCGTAAAAAAAAAACCTGAGTCTTTTGGCGGGAAATATTTTGCGCTTTTGAAAGGGACTGTTCAATGAGTAAAAATAACTAAGTCTTTTGGCGGGAAATGTTTTGCGCTTTTGAAAGGGACCGTTCAATGAGTAAAAATAACTTAGTCTTTTGGCGGAAAAAAGGCTGGGCTGCTAGATGGAGTCGCACAATGAGTTAAAAATAAAAGAAGTCTTTTGGCGGGAAAAATCTGAGCAGTTTTGCAAACAGATTTCACCCATCAAAAAACGGCATTTATTTTGATTTGTTGCTAGGCCCCGTTTAACAGTTCAGAAAATTTTCCCGGCTCGGCAACCCTACATAGTCAAAAAATAGTAAAAGAGATAGCCTACATTCCGACTAGTTTCCAGGCCCCTTTTAAAAGCGCATTTTTTTTGTTTTTCCAATGTAAATAAAGAGAGACTCATTTGTTCATTACAGTGTTTGTTTATTTCAACTTTATTCAAATATCTAATTGATTTTAACTCGTTTACAAGTTTCATAAGTTAATATTTCTAAGTACAAAAAACTAAATGGAAATGAAACTTAACTATATACTCCAAAATTAGCCATTAACAGAACACGTACAAGAAATTAAGTATTGAAATTAAAACAACTACCTTGCATAATCGTGTCATTCGGATGAATCTCTCAACGAACCTTAAGGAAAAATTTGTTCTAGTTTGCAAGCCAAACTATCAACTAAGTTATATTCCCATTCTAGAAAAAAAAATATTAGTTTTACTCTTACAAATTATTTCTTTTTGAATTAGAGATAATTAGAACCCCTTGAATTATACAAAGTTGAGTAAGTTTTGGCGAATTACTGTATCAATAAAAGTCAACTTTCACTGGTCTGTCCAAGTCCTGTTCCAAAATTCAAACTATTGATTTATGGACCATGTATAAAATAATGCACATCCACGTCATTAACGAAAACCTGACAAATTAATTGTAAGATAGAACTGTTAAATGAACAGTAAAAGTCCTTGCTTTAGTATGCAATATCATTTGCATGGTAATAGCTTACAACGTGTTTCAAAATATCTGAATTAGAATGTAAACAAGGGTCACAATATGACTATTTGACGCCTAAAAATCCAGACAAATAATACTACAAAATAATAAAGATTCGACCAGTGAGACTAGAATTCTTTAGGGTGGTACTATTGAGAGTTTAATTTGATGTCACTCAAACTGGAATCTAAACAAGGATCCAAAATAAATGTTTGTTGCTAAGGGATCCCAAAAAAATCCTGCCAATTGATCAGCAAATTCTTTTTCAAAGTTTTAATCGGCGAAAAGAGAAATCCCTTTTGGCTTCTACTAAGTACGGTTTATTCTAATCTGGTCTCACTGGACGGTAAACAATTTTCACATCGTGATAAATGTAGAAAATTTCCATTTAATTATTCCTTCAATTTTTCAAGAAAGTTCCTTGAACAAAAAGAAGAATTCACAAAACATCAAATTAATTTTGGTAATGTTTCTGAATTCAACAACATGGGTGCGCACTAATAACCTAAAAAAGTTTCCCATCGTAAGTTCGGTAGATCAAATCTCATTGCTGGTTTCTATTTAACTCTTAAAACTGGTTGTGAGAATTTGGTAGATCAACACAATACTTCTTTGTTCACTTGTCTGCTTGGACGTTTAGTAAGTGGAATGTCACCACCACTTCCGGAAGAGAAAGGCTTGCGTCTTGTGCCTATACGTTTTAATATTGACATAGATTTCAGCGCTTTACCTAGGTACAGAGAACAGAAACCGCAGAAGGACAGTCCAGAGTCCATTCCAAGTCCAAATGCAGCTATCTGCCGTCCATTATCCACAGGAATCCATCTGAGGAATCCGGAACAAGGCAATGACCCTGTGGCAGAATCAAGAAAATCCATCCATGAGAACTTTATTATCTTTCTTTTATTTTGCTATCGGTAGGATAAGCAAAAAAAATACTGAAAGAAATTCTAGCTATAAAGAAATAAACGTAAACAATAACCACATCTTAAAGATATCAAGAAGATCGAAATGGCGAGTTAAATGCCCTTTTTTCGTGATTTGAAATATAAAACATTACCAGTAAAGAAAATCATGACCGTGACAGTGGATATTTGATCGATTTTATTTCTGTTCACTGTTTAGTTTAGTTTCGATTGAGAAGAAATTTCAAACCTTCAAGACGTTTTTTAATCACATTTCCAAACTCCTCGATTTTCATCCAAAAATCTCGACTCTTTTTTGGTGTTTGGAAATGTGGTAAAACAAGGTCTTTCTATTTAATATATTACTTCAAGAATATGCTCTTTTTTTAAAATAGTTTGGCATGCAAGAAGAAAGTAGCAAAAAAGTTGGCATTTGGAATTTTTCTTTTACAGCGTACACAGTACAGAGGAAATGTTAACAATAAGTCTGGCAAACATTTTTGTTTTAATCTTGAGTTTTCCGTGTGCACTGGCAAAAAAATAAAATGAAAAATGTATCCCGAGAGCGGTTGAAAAACTGTCGGCAGTAGAATAATTGGCATAACAACGATTATTTCATTGCTTAAATTGTTTTTTGTTCGAGTTTATCGCGCTAGTAATTTGCATCATAATGCGAAAGCTTAGCAGAGGTCATTCAAGGTTAGCCGAGCTGCCAAGAAGAATTTTATCAGCGTTTGTTTTCTACGAGAAAACATTTGAGTACCGTTATGGGTAAGATTTTACTTTTCATTGCCCCTTGGAGAGAAATAAGTGACGAACCCCAAGTGTCAGTGGATGAGTTCGCAGAGTCTTTAAACAAGCACCCAAGTGTCAGTGGATGAGTTCGCAGAGTCTTTAAACAAGCATTCAAGTTCTTTTTACAATAGAAAACCAAATAATTTTATTTTCCAAACAATGATCAATGTCTCGCTTGTGGTGATAGGGAGTTTTAGCAAACCACGACGGCGACAGCAACGAGAAAGGCGGTCACCAAACAAAAGGTTTAATGAGCAGAACAATGGTTCTGCCCTTGCATTTTGATTTATTGTACATTTCTTTGCCGTCCTCTGCAAAACAACAACGTGAAATGATAAAGTCGTACGTATTATGGCGTCGTCGCCATTGCTAAAACTCCCTAATAACAAATACCCTGACGAAACTCCTTTTAAAGATCAAGATTCAGAAGTTATGTGAGGAATAGTAATTTGGCTAAAGTGAAAACATCCTCGTTGCCACTCAATTCAGATCATTTTTGGGAGGTTACAATTGTTCTGTTCCTACATACTTCCATGCAATTACTTGCTCGTGACAAATTTTGTGGTAACCTTCCAAATTAATCATCACGTGATCTGAGCTGGGTGGCAAAAAGGATGCAAACACGTTAGCTGAATCGTATACTGGCATTCTAATTAAAAACAAACGTGGCGGCGATCATAGACACGGCCTACTGAAGGTCATTCAAGGTCAGCCACTATGCGACTGGAGGATTACAAGCAGGTGGAAGTGCAAAACGGAAATAAGCTAGGGCCTGTTCGCACTACGCGAAATTTTGTTTGAATTGCGAAAAAATCTGTCAACGCGAAGTCATTTCTAGTGCGAACGATTTTTTGCACCCACCAAAATTTTTGCAAGCGCAGCGAAACTTCAAAGATTCCGTCGAACAGCTTTGGAGGCTGTAAAAATTTTGTCAGGCGAGAAAATCCTTTTTTCCTTGACATCCATCCGTCATTGGGTCATCAAATTTCGCAACATATGGATTACGAAGCGAACGTGACCGTATGACTT
>Ga0126337_10001542_pt1 | contig 14034 bp, 4 predicted proteins | sample DipCmetagenome_FD_92527 | JGI IMG/M metagenome (GOLD analysis project Ga0126337, IMG submission 92527) | Coral microbial communities from La Bocana,Puerto Morelos, Mexico - Diploria C A metagenome | ecosystem: Host-associated > Invertebrates > Cnidaria > Coral | place: La Bocana,Puerto Morelos... | reverse complement strand
CTAGTGGAAGTTGCCAAATTCAGCACGTATTTCAGCTAATATTTGAGATGTTTTTCAAAACCAATAATTCATTGCAGTCTTAAAATCATAGGAATATACTCTTCTCCCATCGCTTCGGCCGATTTGGCATTTAGGTCTTACTAATTGATCGTAAACAGCGTCATCTAACAGTCACGGTAGGTCTACCGCTTGTACGTTTCTTTTTAGTGTCAGCGCTTTTCCAGTTATAATTAAATTTCAACCTACAACCTGCACCCTGCACCATGCAAAAAAGACCTGCCGCATAATCAATTGCAATCCAAATCAAAAGAAGCTGATTTTGCGTACGGACCTTGACTACCCAAAATAACTATAGTTATGATAAAAGCAGCAGATAACGAGAAACAAACATAAAATAAAAAAAATTACAAAAAAAATTGTTGACATATTCGTTTTGTGGTTTTGCTGTGAAGGACAATAAAATATATAAACCAAAACTAGAAAATGATCCTTGTATTGAAAAACAACATTTTTTTTTCCAATATGAGAACATACATAATAGTAATAATCCTTAGTATAAAGGTGTTTAACTTTCTCTTTTGGCAACCAAAAATGCAATAAAACTGTTGTGCAATCATAGTGAAGTAATATTCCATCGTTTGCTCTGATGAGTCACTTGTATAAGATAAGATTAGGGGAAACTACCATCTGGGTTATCAAGTTATAAGTTATCTGGGAGCTGATTACATCTACATCTCAAGTGATTTCCACTTTCAGACTGTTTCGATCACGGCGTTTTGTCGATGAAGTCTAACTTTCGAAACTGCTTGCCTCGGGTATCGGCAATGGCATAGTGGAGTTGCATTTGTCTCCGACGAATCTAGTACTGAGTGACTGGGACTTTCAACTCCATTCCTCTTTGCAGTTGGTGGGCCATCAGTTACTTGAAACCCGCAGTGTGGAAGTTGAAGTGATAGACTCTGCGGTGCTGGTCGAATGGCTTCTGTTGCACTGACTGCTGGACTCTCGGGTGATGGTATCACAAAGTACATGCCGTATTTTTGGACGACGTCATTTGCCACCGTTCGAATGCGGGAATCAAACCTTTTGATCTTTGCGTCCTGAAATGACTTCTCTACGTTCTCTTTAGCGTTTTTCTTTGCACACTCTATCGCTATTGTGTGGAACTCTTTTAATGCCGTCTCGGCCTCTATATATTGGTAGTATTCTAAACTCGGCATTTTAAGTTCCTTCCTTTTTCGAAGACATCGACGAATGCAGACGGATGTGAAGAGAATGAACACTGCCATCAGCATCAGAGACCAGCCTATTAATTGACTACGGGTTTTGTAACTTTCCCCGAGCTCCCTTGTACGAAAGTTCAGAGTAACAGGGCATTTATCAGTTGTATTGCCCAGTGCGACCTCACTGTCGAGAGGAGGACCGAAATAAGCACAGGTGTAATACTGCTGTTGTAGAAACGATATCACGAGCCAAGCCACCGGGGCAATGCCTGCGTTTATAAAAATATATGGCGCAACTAGAAATACTTTCAGATACCAACGGCCTGCGGATTGTGTCTTGTTTTTCTTCTTGATTCTTGCAAGCTTCCATAAATCTCTGTCCACCAGGATTCCGGCGAGAAACAGCAGTGAAGTCGGGGCCCAGAGAAATGCTAAACCGTAAGGGTAGTATCCTTCGCACGGGCAGTTGAAAACGACTCTTTCGATTATTTCTTCTAAGCCTATTGTCAAAGCTGCCATGGATCCATAAAACAAGGATCGCTTGGTGTTTCTGAATAACACTGCTGCGCTTGAAAGTAAGGTGTTCATGTTGCTACAGCTGATCACCGAACTAATGAGAAAAATTGCGAATTACGGCACCTTATAAAGGATGAGGGAGGATACAATTCGCAACGGAAGTATTGGGTCTCGAAAGAAGGTTTATTTGCAGAGTAACACGGGCCGGAAATAAACTTCGAAATAAGAAGCTAGGAGGAAAACTAAAGTAGTTAATTGTTATCGGCTTTGTTATCTATGAATCCATGCAGAGAAATTTATATTAGATATCGTCTTCGAATCGTAAAGGAACTAGTATTTAATGCATCCTCCACTTCAACTGATTTATGAAACATAATGTATTCTATATATATATATATATCTATATATAAAGTGTAAAATTTGATTTTCGTAAAACAGGGCACAATACATAAATGTAGAGCGTAGTATATTGTGGGAGGAAAAAACCAAGTAAACTACACTTTCATCCATACAAGCCTGTTTCGTGATTGCTCTAAATCCCCTGATGAGTGAGCAATCACGAAACAGGCTTGTCGGGATGAAAGTGTAGTTTACTTGGTTTTTTCCTCCCACAATATATATACATATATATGCATTACAAAAATTGACTACGAAAATTTGGCATTCTTCACTCTTAATGCATCTCAGTAGAAATGATTTGCATTGCTTGTCATGGAAAATGATTAAAAACTGCTCAACCGAGAGTAGTTAACAGAAAATCAGTTAGGAGTTATATGTCAGTCGATTAACCGTTGAAACTAACTCCAAAAAAGAAGGGTCGCTTTCAGTTTCTAAACAGACCTCCATGTCCCCAATCTCAGTGAATCTTTTTCCTAAGACAGCTGACGAACTGAGTCACCGGAAGTCGAATCGTGCGTTATCAATAATTTTCACAGTTCTTATAGTACTACCGGAAGTCGAGTGGCATAGAGGTCATAGAGGTGACATCAGCCTCTCTACGTGAAACAAGTAGTATTACAATGTTGACGAATCGATACGATTTTCAAGGGCGCACTCGACTTGCCATCTGCTAAGTCGATTCCTCTCACCGGAAGTCAAATAGTGCCAGGGTGAAGACTTTACTCGACTTGCCATTCAATCCGTTTCAACGTAAAACCCTTTTTCTGCGGGACTATTTCATTTATACAGAGAATAAATAAATCCTCTCGGTATAGTACAGTCTTGAAGCTATGGAGGAAATTGTGAATTGTTAAATCCTGAAAATCGCGTTCTCGAATACAAGCTATAGATTATGGGGGGAGGGTGGGTGGTTGTGTTTTGGGCTTCGTACCGCACGTAGGTCTGATACGAAAGTGCCAAGCTTAAGTATCGATATAACTTGAGTGATAAAGCGATATCATGCGTAGCATTTACACTCACGAACTTTTGGCAAGAAATCTATATGCGGCAAACCATTAGAAACTGCAGTTATTTGCAAATAAGCTTAAAACACAAACTCCAAAGTGGGAAAATGATGGAAGAGTTAATTATAACAGCCACATAAAGACCACATTGACGAAGCCAAGACGCTGTTACTCTTACACTGAATGGAACGAATTCTGACTTGTCACATCTCTGTGTCACATGTTGACTTGGCAACGATCATAATACAGAATAGGATACGGTTTTGTTGATGTAAAAGTCAGTCCTAACTTTTCCTCCACTTTTCTGCACAAAAGTATGCTCAAAAACTTATTTATTGATTTACATATATTTTTCCTTGTTTTTTATTGACTGATTCATTTCTATGTGCGTTGAGCAATTTATTTAATTTAATCAGCATGTGAAAATAACATTAATTAATTTCTGAATTATAACAAAATGCTTGCATGATTTTGTTCTCCATCAACTTATTCTTTAACAACTTTTTGCAAATGAGTTTGCTCTCTCATTTAATTCGATTGGCTGGTTAGTACGTCTCGATGCTTGATATCTTTTACTCCGAATACATTCTTTCTGTCCGATGGATTGACTTTCGAGATTAGCTCAGCCGCCTTATGCCTAATGGCTGCTAATGGCCACACTTAGCTGTTATTGTGTTTTCGTAACCAATATTAAACCAATCATTCTTACTTTACTGATTTACAGCTAATCCATTTAATATTGTTTAATTTTGTCCCTGAAATGCGAAAAGGCTGCTATATTAGTTCTATTTTTTTGGAACGAGGAACTCTTGCTTTCTGCTCTGGGAGCGATACCACAAATTTGGCGGTATATCAAGAAATATCCTATTTTTTTAAATGTATGTTAAGAAAAGCGAAGAAATAGTAAAACAGTTCGAGATTATATTTGCTTATTGTACTGCGCATCCACAAAGACTCCGGCAATAAATCGACTTTTAGTTCGTTTGCTTTTTGAGTGGGTTAGTCAGTGCCAGTCAGTCCGTCAGTCAGTCAGTCAGTCAGTCAGTCAGTCAGTCAGTCAGTCAGTCAGTCAGTCAGTCGTAAGTATGTCGGTCTGAACGGCCTGTTCTTCAGTCAGTCCCGTTACCTCGCCAGCATACGGGAAATTTATGATACGTGTGTGTTTCTCTCTGCGATCACGCACGTCCACTCTGATCTTGCTCAAGGAGGCTTAATTAACTTTGCTATTTTAGCCAATGCTAAGCTGACACGTTTGAGCTGCGGAGAAAAATTCAAAAAAAGATAGCAGGCTTCAACAGGTATATCACGATCTCAAAACGTAACCAGTTCCTGAACTCATTAGTTTGATAGGTCAGTTGGTAGAGCACTCTTTGTATGTGACTGTGATGATGATTCAATGTCCTTAGATTTTACTGGTTAGTTCAAATGTATGATCTCTCAAACTGAACCTTTAGCTAGTCGATCCACCGCACAGAATTCTCCAGAGTTGAGATATTGACTCGAATTACTCAAAGAATACGTACTTTATCAAAATACCACCTGTGGACATTTCATCTAAGTGCCTCCTTTTTGTTGAGTCGTATTCTTCAGTGAAAATTACCCACATAAACACATTTCAAACGTAAGGTACGTCGTTGTTGTTGTTAATGTTTAGAATTATTCTTAATATTTCAAACATTACTGTTATATGGACTGAGAGTGGTTTTTTGAAAAAGGTTTCGCCATTTTAGAGAAATTGCCAAGAAGTGACGAAAGCACTTAATTTTTTGGAGATCTCGAGAGGTGAAAAGTGCCGGGACTAGTAGCACTGAAACAATTATTTTATTAATGATATCGCTTTGATATTCGTCTTCTTAGAGCGGAAATACATTAAAAGATCGGTAAAATGAAGTACAAAATGGGAAATATATTGTCATGCCGAATGCGGCAAAATAAAACTTGACACAGCTCACATAGAGATTGCACCCCTTAAACTGAACTTATCGTTTCACAACCAGGAGAATGGCAAGTAATTATTTGTAGAAATAATGTTACCCTTTACAATTATTACAAATTGCTTTTTTCTTCTTTCTTCTTGAGCCTGTTTAACTGCAGGTCATTATATATTTTCCATTTGTTTTTTTGTCTTGCAGATGTTGCGCGCAGTTCTTGCCGTATTGTCACTTACAACGATGCTCAAAACAGAAGAGTTTGGCGTTTTATTTGAAATCGAGGAAGACTCTTTTTTCGTAAATGAAAATCCTATTTGGATTGGAAAGTTCGACTCGTTGTTTTCCTGCTCCCAGATGTGTGCCAGGGAGCCCTTTTGCAAAAGTGCAAATTATATGACAACTGAAGAGACGTGCTCACTGCACAGAGAAACAAGAAAGATGTATCCGGACAGGCTTTTAAAACAAAAAGGTTCTTCCTACTTAGAAAAGGTGCGTTATAAGCCAGGATTAAAGGAGACTTTAAATTAATTCAATTGCTTTAGCCAGTGGGTATCCAGCAGAAGAGGTAACAGTCATTATAAAATGTATATGCTAATGTAGTTTACTTGTATTTTTTTTTTGTTTTTTTTTTCTTGCAGGTTTTCTCAAGGAGAACACCAGCATCGTCCAGTTTTCAGGATGACTTTCATGATTTTGACGAAATTCCTACTTCAGAGGGTAAGCTCCAGCCATTAACACATTTCAGATATCTCTCCAATTTAGTTAATTCTCTAAAGCAAACCATTCTTTTAGATTTCATTTACTGTACCTTTTGAGAATAAGAATGTTTACCACGTCTGCAATGAGTAATAAAAGGGCATTGCAGAAACTGAGCAAATTGTAACCGCTGATTACTGCATAAACAACTGTAATTAAAGTTAAACTCCGATCCTTCAAGAGAAACTTAAACCTCGCGCCTACCTTCATGAAAAATGTTAGCCACAAGTAGATGGTGAAAGATGTGGAGGCCTCATGGTTAATTTGCTCGTGTCGGGCTCGAGCGGTCCAAGTTCGAGCCCTGGACGGGAACATCGAGTTATGTCCTGAAGGACGTTCGCGCGAAAATTTTCTACTCGTTAGATTTTTTTAAAACTTTCACTGCGGACAGATAATGATCTACTTGTTCCAGACATGAAGTAAAACTTGGGGGTCACCGGCTTCGTTTCAGAGATAGGACGTGTGAAAAACTAGTCTGATTTTGATAAATTGGTGCGCATAATTCAGCATGGTCTCCAGGGTTTTTAGGTTAAAATATCAAAACTAAGTCAACAGAGGTAAACTATTCCAATAATATTTTGTATAAGAAAATCTGTGAAGTTAATAACTTCAAAAATTGCCATCATTTCCACAAACTTTAACCTTGAAGGGGCATTAGAAACTGCCGCAAAGTTAAACGTAGAGGTCAAATGAACGGAATTCCGTGGACTGTTTTGCAAAAAAATTCAAACTTCTACTTATTAGATTAACTTCATTTTCTCGTAAAGCGTAGAAAATCGGTAGAGAAAATGACACATCAAAAGAAAATAGGGGTCACCGAACATCCAAGATCGCTAAATCCGCGAAAAGTTATAGCAATGGCCATTTGCCTTATTATTGTTGACTTAACTATTTAGCGGCGCTCGATGCATGACGTGGCATGTGAATTTTGAGAGAGAGAATTAGCCCGAACGTCCTTAAGCAAGGCAAGACCCAGGCCTCTCTCCTCCAAGATGCATGTATAAATGTAAATTGGTACTGGCGAATTTAATATTGGGGGTAACCTTGCCATTGATCAGCATCCCATCCAGGGAGGAGTAGAAATTCTCCTAGTCAGTTCAAGTTACAGAAACCGTGATAATCTCCGCCCTGATGGGCTACTCGGTTTATATGCAGACTTTACCTACGTAAAAAAAAAAAAAAAAAAAAAGTTCCGTTGTCTCTTCAGGTCGTTAGACAAGCGCACACCACATTACGTTCATTACTGCTTAAACGACATACGTCACTACATTCTCTGTTATTTACTGTAGGTTCTGCTCAACCACCCATCAAGAGCTCGTGCCGGTCACTTACTTACTGGGATCCTCCTTCCGGTGTTTATTGGATAGATCCAAACTATGGATCTCGTGATCCCCCTTTCCAGGTTTACTGTGACATGGACACCGACGGAGGAGGCTGGACTCTAGTGTGGAGCTATACATTCACTAATTACAGTCACTTCACAGATAAATCAAACGCAATTACACCCAGACCCAATTGGCCAGCGAGCGAAGACGTAGACGTTCCCGTCTCGACAACTCCTCCGTTGAATGAAACAGACTACAACGCCATCGACTTCTCGCTTTGGAAAAGACTTGGCTCAGAGATACTGATCAAAAGCAACATAAACAACTGGTGGGTCTGTAGTCCGTCTGGTGGGAGCTTGGTTTACTGGCGTCAAGGAAACACCGACTGCGTGGTGGTAGGAAACATAACTGGCACGTGTCTTTATGAAGACACCGACCTGCTTACCCTGGCACCGAGGGAAACATGTGGACCAAAATTCAGAGCAAGTGGCACTTTCTTCCACTTTGATGGTTGTACAAAGAATGGTTGGCCGGTCCATGATCCTTGTGGGAGAGACCACGAAAACAACTTGAAAAACGTGATTAATCCACATGGAAGTATTTTTGTTCGCTAGTCTAAGAAAACCGTTGTATACTCGACGGTATTATATCCAACCCGGCTCCATCATACGGAACGCGAATGTCGCGTTGATTGAGTTGACCATGCATTGTATTTTCTATAGCATGGTCGAAAATGGTTTATGCGCGGCTCTCTCGTGGTATAGCATGGATTATCCTACTTGTCACCTTTATTCTTGTGATAAACACACTGGCCTAAAGGCTTGTTTGATGACTGAGAAAATACGAGTGACTCGTGAAATATTAATCCGTGATATACCACTGGTAAAGTTGCACAACTGATATATATATGTATATAATATATGTATATAATATATTCGGGTAAACATAGGGAAACAATTGTGACGCTGCGCGATTGGCTGAAAAATGGAGCGTCACTTTGTCGACAAATCATAAGTAAAACCGGCAAAACTAAACGTAACTTGTTCGCTCATGCAACATATTTGCTCGGAGTTTTGATCAGTACAATGGGAGGAGTCCTATGTCCTTTGTGATAACCGATCGCGATTCACCTTGTGATGTCTTTGGTCTCATTATACTCGATCAAAAAATACTATGTAAATTTAAAGTAAAAAGCAAATTTTTGCCCATATATCGGTAAAGATGATAATGATGATGATACAGTTGAAGATGATAATGATGACATATCAGTAATGATACAGTATCTACTGTGTAGATGTACAAGAGCAGCCAGTGAGCTGATGTAACCCGCATCCACTCACCACCACCACTCGTTAGGATCTCCATGAAATTTCCGTTGTTATATGCTACATCAACACATAAAATGTTTTAATTGAAGCCCGTAATTTAAGTCGTTTCCTTTGAATTACTTAATTAATTAAATAGGAATTAACCAGAGTTAACCAACTATACCCTCGGACGTGCAGTGTAAATAAACCCCTAGCGTGATACAAACACAGCGGCAAAAATTTACATTGATTAAAGTTTTCTACAAGATAATACCATTTCTGTTGGTTATGACGTCATACGACGTCAAATGACGTCATTTAATCCGCCATTCTATATCCGCCTTCGTGGATGTCACTATTTCCGTAAAAGGTCAATAGGTAATAGTAATCGGACCGAGCGGAATACAATTCAGGAAGTAATCGGGGAAGTAATTTCAAAATTGGACAAGCGCAAAGTGAGAGGCCGATTTGAAATAGGAGCACGATTATTTTTTGAATTGTACGACACGAGGTCCAATTACTAATTTACTAATTAATCGTATCTATAACAAACGTTGGAATTAAAAATGTCTTATAATATTTTTTTTGGAGCGAAAACACCTATAAAGTTTTTCATAAGTTTTGACGCGCGAATCACGTGGGTATCCAATTACAAAAAGTTCAATTTGGTTACCTGTAATTGGACACCCACGTGTTCGCGCGCCGATTACCTTATAGGCGCGCGGAGAACCATGAATTTTGTTACAGATACGATTAATGACGGAAATTAATCCAAAATAAAACTAAATTACTTATTTAATATACAAATTCGCGAATTTCCCCATCCCTTTTGTACTTTCAAGGGATAAAAGAGAGGCAACAACTTAAAATGTAGCAACAAACTGATAGGAGATACCGAGGAAAATGAAAATGAGGAATGTGGGGATGGATTTATAGGGAAAAGTTATAGAAGAAGTTGGTCCATCTTATAGATCGCTTTAACTGTCGCGCAATAAAAAATTAAATCGAAAACCATCCAGTGGACGAAAAAGGGTTTAAATTCGGCACTGCTCGACACAACAACACGTCATGCTCCTTTGACTAATAACACATGTTTCTTAAACATACTGACATGTAAAAGATTCGAAGATTCGTTCAACCAACTCAAATCGACAAAAATGAAGCTGAAATTTACAAGGGAGGTTTAGGCTTAAATGACTCATTTAGATCGAGTACTTAACCAGCTGTTTAGCTGTTTGCCTTTGCCTTCCAAATTGACTGCAATCGAAGACCATGTTTAAAAGTAACTCTACTGAGAGCCTGAGAGGTTTAAGGCAGGCAAAGTATTATTTTTATGGACAAGAAAAGGATTTTATACTCACGTTCTCTACACAGCGCCAAACTTTACCAAATGACGTTCATGACGCGACTTAGGGCTACTTGGGCATGCGCACTATGTACCGTGGGCTGAATATTTCACTTCCGGTGGCGTTTTATAGCCGTCGTGTGCTGGATCTTAAAGTCCCTAATAACGGCGCGGTACCAAGGCACCGTTTTCATAACCAGATGGTTGGGTGTTCACTAGCAAAAACCCTCTAGTCTTCAGTGTACGTAGCTTCACAGTAATGGCGGTCCCTTGTGTCTGGATCTGCCATGTGAGCCGGAGAAGTCTTTTTGCTTTTGCTGTGTGCGTCCTGTGTCTTCTGTTTATCTCGTCTTTTACTTACGAGCTCGGTTACCTATGGAAAACACAGCGCTATCCTATGGTGACAGAAAAGTAAGTTGAGATTATGTTTTTCGTCTTAATCAAAAAATGATTAAAAAAATGATTTGTTTTAATTTTTTTATGTCGTTGAAATCGACTTCAAGTTGATGATGCAACAGATTGCATAATTAGATCGTTCGAATCAACTGTTAAAAATATATATCTGTTTTCATCGGCACGAATCTACGAATACCCTCATTTGACGATTAGGTCAATTTTCCCCAACATCGTCATTTAATGCACAGTGAAGTAATTTTCCAACTAAAAGAGCCCTTAAGCGATAAATATGTCGCAGTCAATTATAAATTCCCAAATGATAAAACAAGTGATACGTTTAAGCAAATACAAGCCTGTCGGTGGCACTTATGGTCTGGTTGTGTGAGAAACTTCCAGCTGCTGACTGACTGTTAGGCCAAGAAATTGAGATATATATGTAACTGAATTATTTCCAATCGATTCAAACTGCTTCTTTTCTTGTATCGAAATTATTGGTCAAGCAAGATTAACTTGTTGTCTCATCCACATTAAAGAAATTATTGTGCTGAAGTTATCGGTGTAATAATATATCTTAAAAGGTTCCGTCAACACAGTTTTCAGCTCCAAATTGTCTAAGCGCATATCCCCAATTTACTGTTGCTAACTTGTGGAAGCCGTTTTTATAACTTTTGATCTTCCCAAGAAAAAGACACTAGGAAATCTAATACCGTCTGACATTCTTCCTTGTTTTAGCTGTTAAAAAAACCGTTGCTCTGGCCCTTTGCTATGGCAACGCAAATTTTGGAAGTTAAATAATACAGTTGCATGACAACTTAATGCAAGAAAGAAGCCACTGTGGGCAATTATGTAGTTATCTTAAATATGGGCCAAAGAGGGGCCATCCACTGATGATAACTCAAATTAGCTCGACTGGGAGGCTCCTGGTTCGACCAACTCACGCGTTATAAAACGAAAGATATTTAGCAACGAAACTCACCAACCACACAGACATCGCGTTGATTAATTTATTTTAATAATTCATTTTTACATAAAATCTTTGTTTTTCAGTATTTTGTACCGCAAATGAAATATTAAAAACACTTCAACCAAGTTTATTATTTTGTTTTAACAGGCAACATGAAACACTAGCAAACACAAACAGCAGTGAAACAAGTGCAAACCTGCCAGTGGTTCGAAAGTGTTCTCCCATACAACACGTCCTATTTCTTAAGACGCACAAAACGGGTTCCACTACAATCGCCAATATCTTTTTTCGTTATGGCGACTCGCGTGATCTTACATTTGTGCTTGGTCACGACACGTTAATTGGTTGGCCCCGTCGCTTCCAAGTCTCTTTTTCATTGCCTCTAGAGATACCTCGACCGAACTTTCTCTGCAGTCACACAAGGTACAACCAAAAACCGATGAATTACCTATTCCCGAAGACGACTGCGAAATACGTAACGATTCTACGAAATCCAGTTGACCAGTACGAGTCGGTTTTTAACTATATAGGACTAGGCGATATTTATGGATTCGGCAGAGATCCCAGGAAGGCATTAGAGATATTTCTTAGCACGGGTATCGAATATGAAGACGTATTCAGGACAGCATCTACACGCTTAGCCCGAAATCCCATGTCATTCGACTTAGGATTGGCCTACAAATTTCACCAGAACGTTACTGCGATCAAAAATTACATTGCGTTTTTAGAAAAGGAATTTGACTTGATTATGATCACAGATTACTTCGATGAGTCAGTCGTGCTGCTAAAACGATTGCTTTGCTGGGAATTAGATGACATTCTTCATTTTAAATCTAACGAAAGACAAGACAAAGAGAGAGCTGTGAACTTGAGCGACGCTGTCAAAGACAAAATAAAGCGATGGAACGCAGCCGACGAGTTATTGTTCCAGTATTTTAACCAAACGTTTTGGCGCAAAATAGAAATGGAAGGCAAAGGTTTTTATGATGACCTGGCAGCTTTTCGCAGGAAGAAAGAACAAATTAGTCGCCTATGCTTGACAAATGGAACAAGCCTTCAATTACAATACAAGAACAAATACGTCAAGGCAGTTTCATTAAAGCAGGACTTGAGGGCCGAAACCAGAGAGCACTGCGAGAGAATGACGACAAGTGAAAATCGGTATCTGGCGCATCTAAGAAGGAAACATTCATTGAGATTAGCAAGTCTTAGTGCGGCGGCGGCAAATGAAGAGAGGGCTGAGGAAATGGCTAGTTGGGATGTGGCGACGGAGCTAAATTATGCTTCTTTGTCCAGAAACACTGCAAAGAAGCAGGAAAAAAGAAGAGGAAAAAGGGAAAATTATCAACACAAGCTCAGCCGGCGGGGAGGGAACTGGCGGGTGAGGGTGAAGCCAGATAAGGATAGAAACTAAGAAACATTCTTTGTATTATTGAAGAGAAATTTAGTACTTAGAATCTTAAAATGATGTGAAGAAATTAGGGATAAAAGAATTAAATATTGCAGTTAAAAGTTATGCGATGTAAGGGCTAAATCAGGATTTTCTAAAGTAACAGATAGTAGGCAATAGTTTTCATGTGATGTCAATATTTTAAGATATTGAAAAATACCAGTTCATATGAAGTTTTAGTTATATCACATATAAGACCCTCTAAGCTAGAGCTTGTCGTTTTACAACGTTAACGTTACTCTCTACAGGGTTCCTCATTCTGTTATAGAGGACGTCTGAATTTCCAACTTCATGCGCTGTGTGGTATCAAAATGGCGCCCCGAAAAGGATCTCGCGTCGTTAGAGGAGTTATGGCTGTTTGCTATTTGAACATTTCTTGCACTAGAAGATCTAAATTATTATTTTCACTGTATTAGCACTCTAGATAAATATTTTTTTTCTTTTCAATAGCGAAAAAAAAAATCAATGACAGATATTTCTGTTACTTTGGGGCCGACATTCTGGTGCCGCTCCGTGGCGTTTCAATGCAGAGCTCATTAAATTCAGGTGAATCACCTTCCAAATAACGGGCAACTCAAAAAAATTGTACAGACCTAAATCTTGACTAGGCTGTTTATATTTTAATCACCTATCACATCCGAGATTCTTGATGGCTTTGTATCAGGAAAAAACATATCCTGCAGTATTTAAGCAGAAAGTCATTTTTCCATTCATATCTCGGCATTTCGAAAGTTTGTGTTCATGCATTTTCAGAGTGCAAGTTGAACACGTCCATTTCCATTGCTCAATTCAGAGATGGAGTAGAATAGAGATGGCGTAGTGACCGCGGTTAGGCGTAGTTCAGTGTAAAAATGGACCGACCGACCGTATTTCCGTAACATCATCTCATGAAAATTCCATCGAGCAAATAAAATATAAAACTGGGAAATCTAATTCCAATTCTAATTCATTTGCGGTCAGGGCAGCAAAACCACTTGGTTATACGCTCTTTTTTGTTTCAAAAGCTCAAACGTTGTGCAAGGAGTAGGGAAAATTAAACACAACAAATAAGATTAATTGTACATTTAGTCCTGGCTTGACTAGGAGACAGTGTTACCGGGTGGGCTAATTAAAGGGAACAAAATATTTTGCTGCCCAAGCAGCCAAATGAGGACACATTCACGTCTGTTTCAGAAAACGAAGGGTCGCGCATGCGTATTATAACAAACTCATTTATTATAACAAAGTCATTTTGCGCTCGCTCCAGTAGCACTGAGAACCAGTAAGCATTCATTGGTTTCATGTTCGCACTTCGCTACACTAGCCTGCGTCTCAGCCGCCTCTACCCGGAAAAAGAAGAAAAAATCGGAGGTGAGACACCTTTCAGAACCGCACAAAAGAAAATACTGCAATACCTAACCTAAAGAACACGCTTATGG
>Ga0126337_10001541_pt1 | contig 14042 bp, 9 predicted proteins | sample DipCmetagenome_FD_92527 | JGI IMG/M metagenome (GOLD analysis project Ga0126337, IMG submission 92527) | Coral microbial communities from La Bocana,Puerto Morelos, Mexico - Diploria C A metagenome | ecosystem: Host-associated > Invertebrates > Cnidaria > Coral | place: La Bocana,Puerto Morelos... | reverse complement strand
CAAAGCGATTACTCATTTTTTGACCCACACGACAGCCTTCTCGGGCAGACATTTTAGTCACGCAACGCAAAAAGCATGGAAATTCAAACGTGCCCTATTGCAAAACGAAGAGCCCTGTCGAGCTAAAACGTTGTAAATCTGATAATCTGATGAAACTAAAACCTCGGAAGGAAAGGCAGTTTTAAATTTTGGAATGTGGCTACGTCACATGAAAACCGGCAATAGATGCGAGTTTTTGAAACACTGGGATTCGCCCGTCATGATTCGACCGCGAGGTTACTAAACTGAACCATGAACGATGAAAGCGCTGCACGAAGACTTATTTCGCACCAACATTTATACGGCAGTTCTATTATAGAGACCGCTCGGTATCTTTTTACAAGTACAGCCTTTTAGTCACACTAAAATTGGTTGTGAGGTCCGTAATATTAGAAAAGTACTCGCTTATGTGTTATTTGGCTGATGCAAACACGCTTTGAGGTTACTTTTAATGATCGCATGTAGCGATCGTTTGGACAACGATCGCTTTGTTAGACGTTAGTTCTCTCTCGACAATCTTAGCAGTCTAATGTAAACGAAAGAGATTGGGAAATATTAAGATTTTTAAACGAGGTTTACGTCTTGCTCAAACCTCTGTCAAAGAGCAAAATCCATCACTGAAGACTACCAGACTATTTTCTTGGACGACTAAATGGAATATGATACAATGAGAGATGAAAAAGAAACTTTACTATATATAAATAATAATACTGCTTATCAGTCTTAAGACAAATTAGAGGAACCCGCCAAACCGGAAGGCTAGAACTTTTGTAACTGTCAATCAGAGGCGAGATGCAGCCACGGTATCTAACACATGGATTACTTTGTCTCATTTCCAGCGGAAGTTGCAAATGTGGTGCAGTTTGGTCGATCCGTCAAACGTACCGTGGACTCGAGAATGATAGGACAATATGGCAACGGGCTGAAATCGTAAGTGTTTTAGAATCGAACCTTTGAAAGCGTACGCCACCGTGAATTTTCTTTGTACCGTTTAATTAGAATGTCCAGATTTTTATTAAGCAATTAGACTATGAGCTCGATATTTTTATCGCGTGATAGTTGACGAGAGCGCAACCCGAGTCAACTATCACGGAAATAATTCATGAGCGAATAATTTTATTGTTTTAAGTATATTAGTCGTTCAAAACTTCATCTAAAACCTCTTCAGACACTTCGGAAACACCAAGAAGCGGCCGTCTATCACAGAATAGATAGTAGCGTGGCCAATCAAGGAACGACATTCGTGATAGGACGCTAGAAATCGAGAGCGAATGATCTAATTGTTTTAACTTAAATCTACTAGTCGTTCTAAATCCATTTCACAGACAATTGAACACGCTAAGTAGCGGCCGCCATTTTGTTAACAATTGCATACTCCTAGGCTAGTGTGGAGAATGTCATTGCAAGGATTACATCATAATCTAAAAATAGTCTCAACGATGTAGGGAAGTGATGCACATTACCTAGTGGATAGATAGCGAAGGCAATCGGGGCACGGCATTTGTGACAGAACGCTGGTAGATTTGTACTAATCCTGTTTGGCCAGTATTGCGTTATGTAATGTATACCAAGCTCTAGAGAGCGTGTGTAACCACATTACCAAGTATCAAGACGTGGGCTGTAAATTCGATATTGAGCAATAGTTGAACACTCCAAGAGAAATTTAATAGTTTAATTTCCATTTCTGTAATTGTTGAGGAAAATATTTTTCTACGTTTCAGAGGTACGATGCGCATAGGGAAAGACATGATACTGTTCACGAAGAAGTAAGTGCAGTTTTGAGTTATTGTATATTATATTTAAATCGGCATACACTAGAGGACGTGTTGCGGGAACATGAAGAGGGGCAGTAACAGTTTTCCTCGTATGACATGCCCGTTGTTTCGCTGCGAAAAATTCCTGTTGCGGTCACAAAATCTTGTCACCACATCTTGGTACATGAAATTCAGCTGGTTTGAAGACCCAGTGCGTCATGAAGCACGGACAAAATGACCTCAATGTCGCATTGTGTGTGCCTGCCCTTGTAAACTATCCCTACTACAAGACATTTATCTCAGTTCAAACGAAGGGGTTTGACCCCGATTTAGTCCCCACAACATGTTTCATAGTGTGTTCCGTCGTTTGAGGTTTGGCACATCGTACAATGTTCCAATTCATATGTTTCGCCTCTACAGGGGAATCACAATGAGGCAAGGTATTCACAGAGATACTTGTTTTTCTTCCTAGGAATAACACCATGAGCTGCCTGTTTCTTTCCAGGTCTTTTCACGAACGTGAGAAGATTGAAGAGGTAAGTCTTTAAGGAAAGAAAACGAGTTTCCATTTGATTATTTTGTTACAATTTCTTTCAAAAAAATTGGCTTCTTGACTGTAAAATGCAACGACTATTAATGTCAAAAGCGCGATTAAGTTACAAAATGTATTGTCTTCAGATCCAAATTCATGTTCATAGCTTACTTACCCCTCATGTGTTTTTTTTTGAAAAGGTTGTAGTTCCAATGCCTTCCTGGGAGGCTTCCACCAACAAACCTCTTGCGAAATCAAAACGTGAAGTGGATAAAGTAAGGCTCTTTTTGCAGTGTTACTTTCACAGTTCCATGAATAGCCCGAGAGTTGTTAACGTCTTTGTCTTTCTTTTTTACAGCACCAGATTGAAACAAATTTAATATTAAAGTACTCGCCTTTCAAGACGGAATCCCAGCTATTTGAGCAGTTTAATAAAATTGGACCCAAAGGTAAAGCCTGGAAATACAACGTTCTATTAATTGGTGTGTGAAACTTTCAACCTGCAATGTTTTCTATTTCATGTCCTCATGGCTTTGATTCTTTCTGTCTTTTTAAGGGACACTGGTTGTTGTATATAATTTAAAGCTCATGGACAACGGCGAACCAGAACTTGATGTAAGTTGAATCGAAGTGTTTGAATGACGTTCGTTAAGCACACAAGTATAATTAACGCATAATTCAATAAGGTCCTAACTAAGATTAAATCCTAAAATATTTTTTCAATAAAGATGCGATACCCTTGTTTATGAAGAACCTATACCCTTAGTTATTACTTGTGATAATTGTGTATTACTTGTGATAGTTGTACTAGTAAAAGCAAATCCCAGACTCTTCGCTTCCTATCTGGGGAAAGAAAGAGAAGAAACTTACGCTGTAGAATATATCAGAATCAGCTTCAGATCCGAGATCGAACAAAGTCGTCCTAAACAAGAAAACGTTTGAAAGTACAAGGTTTGATCTTGTTAACAATCGTAAACATTTCACCAAAACTAAGCTGGCACTAAATCCTAGTACATCTTTTTTCGGCGTCCTAACGAGACGAAAATTACGACATTCTATACATGAATTATGCGTACAGTAAGTACGTTTTTCTTAAGTTAATTATTCTCGAAAAGTCCACAAAACAAAGGGTGTCAGTGGTTTTAACGTCTGAAGTGAACAATCACGCAACAAATATGGCGAAGGAAGCTGGTCCGAGGAGCCTATCAGTTTTGTGCCACAATTATGAACGTTTTAGACCTAGAAGTATAATCCCAAGGGTGGAAGGTATATTTTCCAAATTAAGCTCCGCGAATAGAGTATTTTCACTTGAAGCTGCGGCCGCGATATTGGTGTCCCAAAGAAGTGAAACAACGAGAATGATAGTGTTCCAAGCCACTCATATGGGAGCTGAACTCTTTTATGTAAACACTTCCATTTGTTCTTCGAAATTAGTATGTGTGTTATGTAAACACTTCCTTTTGTCCTAAAAAATGAAAGGTGTTGTGCTGGCTAAGAGAGTGAAAATGCTCTATAGGGTAGTTGTGTGCTACATTTTGCCTCTGTTAGGGACAAAGTCTGGTGCCTTTTTTCAAACCTTTCGTTTGAAAATGAGTTCATTTTCATTTTTTACGTTTTCACAGGAGGACACGCTTTGATACAGCAACAAAAGCTCCCCCCTTTCTCCCTCTCTCCTCCCTTCTCCCCCTCGTTTTCTCTACTCTTCCCTCTCCTCCTCCCTTGTCTTCTCCCCTCTCCCGTGCCTTCTCGCTTTTTCCCTACGTTCTCTCCTCTCCCCTCGTCTTCTCTCTTCTCCCCTCCCTTGTCTTCTCCACACTCTTCTCCCTTGTCTTCTCCCCTAACTCCTACCTTGTCTTCCTTCTTCTCCCCCAACCTTCTCTCCTCTCCCCTCCCTTTTCGTGTCTCTTCTCCCCCAACCTTCTCGGGTGACGAATTCCCATGTAGACTCTGTGACCCCCTACCCCCTGTGATATTATTTTATCATGTAAGCCTGCAGCCAACCAACAGTAATATAAAACAGCAGTCACAAGGGGTAGGGGGTCACAGAGTCTACTTGGAAATTGTCACCAACCTTCTCCCTCCCTAAACATTTTATGGGCATCTGCCGCTGACATGTGCGTTGGCATAGTGATGTTCAATAAACCATATTCGTATTCCCGGTGTTAGAACTAGCTTGCAACGGAGGCTAATGCGGGGAGTCTTCAAATGTAAATGAAGTTTATTCCTTTTAATTGACATTCCCCTGCATCAGCCTCCATTTTAGAGCTAGTTCCAGTCCAGCACGGAAAATACAAATACTGTCCATTGTTTTGCGAAAATTCTCACTCCACATACTATGTATGACGTCCTATAGGGAAATCCTTGTTTACAATATTTGCCTCATTAGCATAAGCAATTCGGTTTCGATGAAGCTGCAAATAAATCAGTTCTGAATATTGAATATGAGCCAGGTCTATTGAATACTTTTTGCTCAACACGGGTTAAAAAAGTCGAAATTTTACAAAGAATGTATGAGCTCGTTAGCGCTTTTGCCGCCCAGAGATTCTGCAGTTTTTGAAAGACAATTTCTCCCTGAATATTATACACAAGGAGCTACAAATTTCACCATGTATTAAATTCACTAGCTCTTAGCTGCCTGGAGTCAATTTATATCTAACATGTTTCCATCTTTACGTAAAGCCCTATGCAAATGAGTAAAAATGTAAACAATGAGGTTAGCAAGGATCCCCTATTCTTTCGAGATTCCTCGACTGTTTGAGCGTTTTACTGTACTAATTCTGGTTTGTAACTCCCGACCTAACCTCAACTCATTGGAATATACAGGTAGTCAGTGACCCATACGATATCAAGATGGGGGACCCTCGCGCCGGAGAGAGCGTGGCAGATTACGACAAGTATGTGACTACCTCACAGCTCAAACTCTCGTTTATTGTATTTCTTTCTGTTGTACTGTTTGCAACTGATTTCTTGTAATTTGCGACCAACATGGCATCAACAAGTTAAGGGAAAACTCGACGAGTCAAAAGCGGTGTGGAAAATAGAGTTGAAATCAGGGATAAAGTCTAATACTGACAGGAGGGACATTACGACACGAACGACATTTGCCTCGACTTAGCGGAGAGGTTCAAAAAATCAAAGATTGGAGAATTCCGCACAGTATATTAATGAATGTGAAAGTACGTTGAGTACCAAGCTCGCCAAACGGCTCCTTCTTGGCGTAGAAGTCACCGTACCCATCACTCTTTTCAGACGTCTCCAAATGTTCCTTGCATTAACTTTAAACTGATGTTAAAGATTGCAGATCGTGGTGTTCGAGATCTAGCTTTGTAGCTAATCAGAAATCAACTAGTTTTTTTTAAGTCTACAATATTATTGTAAATAAATCTTAACTTTTCACCTGTTTCTTTTGTTAGGGATTTACCCGAGCACAATTCTTTCAGGGCGTACACCGCTATTTTATACTTGGACCCCCGAATGAAAATTTACATCCAGGTACAAAACATGACGTGTTTCTTGGTCACATATATAACTATCTCCCCCTTAGTAGTGACGTTATTTTTTATTATTGTTATTATTTAATCAGAACAAAAAGGTCAGAACCAAAAGACTAACCAGCTGCCTATATAAACCCAGGTAAGTAACGTTACATTTCACAGTGACATTAAGCACCAAGGTTTTCAATGAAAATCTCAAGCGGCGTTTGGAGTTCTCAACGACGTGCTCAGTAACAAAATTAGTAAAAAAATAAACTAACGTGTCGAGAAAAGGTGATCATGCTGTTGTTCTCGATCTCCATGGTGAAACGGATTGATGTTGATGACTGGTTAGGTGTTGCAGAAGACGTCAACTCTAACCCGGTCCAGGATGGTGAAAGTATCGTCTACATATCACTTTCACATCATAGGCTTGCAAGGACCTTGTTCTTCAAATATCTCCATGCAAAGATTAACAATAACCGCGGATACAAGACTCTCCGTGGCTGCGTCGTCTCGTTCGTAAATCTATCCGTTGCACTGGAAGTACGTAGATATTAATACGAAATCCAAGACATCCGCGATTTGAACTGCTGTTCGCATCGGTCAGCCAGGTCTGCGTGGCAGGGTCTGTAGCGCGACTTGTTCGGTGCCGTTGATAGATACGTTGATAAACAGAAACGTAGAAAGACACCATGATCTAGATGTCTTGGATCTTTTCACTACCGATGGTGGAAGCCAAGTCAGCCGAGTTTCACTGTGAAAGTCGAGTATTTGTTAGAGGAGATAATATGTTGACGTCTTAAAGAAAGCAGTCAAGTCGTCTGCAAAGGTGTTGACACATGACACAATTGGCCTAAGCGGTGTGTCGGCCTTGTGGATGTTCGGTAAACCACTGATAGATGTTAGGTGGGTGTTTGTGTCGGGGTCTGATATGTGTCCATTCCATTTCGAGATTAGTGGCTTCTCGGATAGTTTCCGGGTCAATGGATCTTTGGGAGTAGCTGGTACGGTCCGGAATCAATCAGTCCTGAGATTTTTGCGTGGTATGTGTCAGCGTCCAGGATTACGCTAGCGCGACTTTTATCAGCCGGAAGGACGGTGATGGAGTTGTCTTCTTTTAAGAGCCTCCTGCTGTTTCTTCTGTTTCTTCGCGGGTGGTTGCGCCTGTTGAAGGATGGTGTTCACAAGATCTCCTTACTGTGTCTGCACGCTCCGCGTCCAGTGGCCTAACTGCTGACTCAACCTGACGATAACCTCGGTGGCTGAGACGCTCGCAGGAGAAACGGCGAAATTCAGACCTTTGTTCAGTAAGGACACCTCGGCTTCCCTAAGTGTCCTGAATGACAAGTAGATAAGCCAGTTTTTTTTGTCAACATAAGCTGTAGAAGAAACAGAAGCTATTTCTCTCGTAAATGTTTTTCAAACTTGCGCTGTTTATGATCTTTGGTAGTATTAAAGACTCCCCAGGTGGAGGATCTAACCTCGTCGAGTACGTCTGCAGCGTCATCCGCCGAAAGAGCAGATTGTATGTGCTGTTAACTCGGAATCTTTCTTCATATTTCCCGTGGCCCTCTATCTCAGTCTAATCCTTTCCCTCGGAAATCCCATGAATGCTAGCTCAGCGAATCTACGTGCGGGTTTGGTGGTCACTGGCGGCCAAATTGACAGATCTCTAGGAACATTTTGTTTCCTAATACACAAAAGTTCGTAAACCAAAATTAGCAAATATCGCCACCTCTTCAAGTGAAATTATTCTTTCGTGTTTTCGTACCTAAACCGATAGTCACAAATCTCAAACTCCTAACCTGAAAGCAGTTTGCGCTTTCCCGCTAAAATGAAAACCTTGGTGCTAAATGTCTCCAATAGCTAAATTTTCAAGCCGGAAGGTGAAAAACATGTTTCATCTCCTCTGCTCTCTTTTTCAACCTTGATAGGTACAAGCGACTTCTTAGCTCTCACGACCAGTCTCCTTAACAGTAAATCCTTACTGCGCAAGCTAGACGAAACGAGCGACTCGCGAGAGTTCAACGGCAAGTCCGATATTTGCGGACCTCCAATCAGGACTTTCCAGGGTCACACGATTCTGAACCCCTGATCAAGAGAAACAAAATACCATATTGACAGCCACGATTTTTAATAGAGCGTCGTTATCTCGAGCTAGAAGCTCCATGATGTGGCCTCCTTGTGGGAACGCCAAGATTTGGTGACCCACTTTATTGCAATCATTGTTTTCCTCAATAGTATTGGAGGCTTCTGTATTAAGTGTATTACAGTTGACCTAACTCAAAACGCTTAAGGTGGCTTTTGAACGATTTCCTTTTAAAGGTCTTACCACTTCACGTCTAAACGGTTCAAGACAAGATCGGAGCAGGAGAGCGAGAAGGCAGACCGTGAGGCTAAAATAGGTAGATAACAGGGCCTTGGAACTTACTTAAACCAGGACAGTGTCGTTTTGAAAATTGCTTTAAATGTGTTTTTGTTGCATCTTGGCGTACTGGTATTTATTTTTTTTTCTTTCACAGCTGAGGAGAAGGCAAGAGAACTTGAAACACAATCGAGGTAAAGTAGTCAAACAAGTTTTCTTTCTACCGTTTCTATCAAAACGATCTAACACGCGTGGGCGTGGTGTTAATTGGAACTTGAATTTTATGGTCAGTGCGTTTAAACTGTAAATAATATCCCTTTTCGGTATTATTTTTCAGAGAACTCCAGAAACAGGCGGAACAAACTTCAAAAGATAAAAGGGTATTGTACTATTTTCGTTTGTTCTTTCTGCATGAATCAAAAGAATACTTGTGGCCTAGAGACAGGAAATGTCAACCTGGAATGGAATGTGATAGAATCGTACATATTACGCCAGTATACACATAAGAAACAACTTTAATGTACACATATCAATATTTCCGCAATACGTCCTTTTGGCCAATGCAAATGCGCAGTAAAAGTGTCAGCAGTACCCCTGATTTTCGTGTAATTTAGGATTAGTAGTGGTTTTCCCTTGGTTTCTTTTTCCTGTTTTTAATCGCAATTCGTTTCTGGAAAAGGCGGAGCTCAGGAAGATACAAGCGCTTGCATCAGAAGCCAGGGCAGAGGCACAAATGAAGACAAAGCTTGCAGATGCTAAAAAGAAGTACGTATCACTTGTCACCCGAAAGTATCTCTTCCTAAAATTAAGGATAAAGCCTGCCTCTAATCGCTCCCACCAAACGACTGGAGGCGATGGAAGAGGCAGGGTTAGAATGATAACGATTGCAACTACGGCGAATTTACAACAATGACAAAAACAAGGAACAAAGGCTCCTTCTTGGTGTAGACGACACAGTTGATGTAAAACAATAGGGAATGTGAAATATGTGAACAGTCAAGATGGCTGACAAGTGAAAATGTGTTTATTTCTCGTGCTTAGTCACGTGACATACATCAGCATATTATGACTAGCTACGGACGGGAGAGTCTTACTTGACACATTTATATCACAGGGAACAGAATGAAAAAAGAACGAGGAAAACAATAAAAACAATAGGTTCGTGAGGCGGTGTTCTATTGTGTCTTCTACACCAAGAAGGAGCTAGAACAAATAAGTAAATGATTAGGTAAACAAACGAACAAATAAGCACCCGCGTACCGCGCTACCACAGTGATGCGAGAGTTAAGCTCAAAATGATAACGACGAGAACCAGCAAGTGTGCAACAATGATAATAACAAACGAAACAAACAAATACGCACCCGAATTCGCAGACGCATACATGCCTCTATCGTCAACCCTGCACCCCACTAACTCTCCCACGCCTCCGTCAACTTGCTCTCAAATACACACCATGATTAAAATCATTTAACAAGTATTATTAAGGTAACAGGAACGCAACCTTTATGTTGACATATGCTGCATGTTTCTCTTCTGTAGGTCAATGAAGGAACCCAAAACACTTAACTTTACGTTTGGATTCAATATTGAAAATCGTCAGTGTTACGGCGTATTCATCTACAACTGCAGTCGGTACGTGACCTTACATATTACTCTTATTTGGCCTTCTTGAACGTTTGAGAAAATTTAAGTCGTAGTCATTTTTATCACAACTATCATGTATAACAATCTCGAGCTCATAGATATGTCCTCTTTACGGATACTTCGAAAACGCAAAGAAGCGGCCGCCATTTTGTTAGCAACCGCACACTGTTACGCTACTGACTGTACGATAGAGTAGATATTGCGTAACTTAGCCAATAAGAGAAAATGCATGCATATGGAATTCGTGATAGCATATTGGCTAGTTGATTTATACTGATGAGATGTACATGAGCTGGACTTGCGAGAAATTATTTTGTGAAATCCTGTCTGGTTAGCTAGTACTTTCAGGTACGTGGCCTAACGTTTCACGTGATATAAATGACCCAAATCGGCGCAAGGAACGATTCTAAATAGCTACTTTTGAAATTTTCTTGACATTGCTTGCAACAACATGAGCAGATACCACTTTTATTTCTCAGGTTAATAAGGATGTACGAAAAAGTTGGACCGCAAAAAGATGGAGGAGTGTAAGTGTGACTGATAAAAACTTTGTTTCCTTTGCCTATTTTCAGAACGGTATTTTCAGACGAATTTTGTGTGATTTAGTTGTTTTATATATTTTTACTTTTTTAAATTTGTTTACTCATCTCTAAGGCTTGACGTGTAATTCGCATTCTTGACAGTAACCTCTCGACGTTCCCCGTCTGGAGAAAACGTTTTGACTTTTACTTTTCTTTCCCTGTTGCAGCAAATGTTACGGAGTCATAGGTGAGATTTTCTTATGAAATCGTTTTGATCTACAAGGAAAACATATTTTCTTTTGTGAAGGTCTCTCTTCTCTGCATGTATCACTCATCCCCTTTTGTTTTAATTTACTTTAGGTGTCGTAGACGTGCCATATCTCGTACTAGAACCAACTCACAACAAGCAAGATTTTGCAGACGGAAAGGTATAAATTTCTTAAAATGTCACCTTATCTTGCTTTCTGTTCTTCAAAATCGATGCCGCATACAATGACGCGTGTGACGGAAGATTTTTCATGTTTGGTTATCACCGTGGCTTTTTTACTCAAAGCGTTACCTTAACACATTGCATGCCACGTTGTTCGTTACAACGTTCCTTGTTGGAGCTTAATTACGCCACATTATGTAACGTTTTCCTCTTAGATTCCGCCCATACGTTTACTTTCGGTTTTCTTATATCTAAAGATTTCTCAGATATGTTTCATTTTTCAAAGTTGAACAGGAACCATCTTTTGTCGGCTATGCTTTCCTCCTGTTAGCTTACACTACCTTCTTGTTCCTTCCACAGGAATTTCGACACTTACATAGGGCGTTAGGAGAGCACTTAGAACAGTACTGGAAAGACTCGCAAATTGAAAGTAAGATCTTCATTTCACTCGGTTCATTCTTTCCTCTGTACTCGATATACTGGAGTGTCCCTTAGCGGAGTTCTAACTGTAGTTAAACTCAATGGGGATTGCCATCAACACCCTTTTCACCCTCGGGATATTTGATATCTAATCTTAACCTCATGAAAGAAATGGCATGAAGTTGGTTTCTGTGGCGAGAGTCTCCTAGTTTCGTCCTTTTGCCAAGTAAAGAGAATACAATAATGCTTTGAAACTACGTTTCATTGGTTCTAATGTGCCTTATTTCTTTTACCAGGTCAAGGTGTGACAAAGTTCTGGTAAGCTGTCTGTAATATACAACAGATATATGAACCTCTTAGTTATGTCATTGTATGATTTGAATCACTGAATTATACCAAGAGACTGTTTCACAATCATCGTTCTTCCTCAGGGAGACGTTCGGTTACGTAGGTAATAAATGGACAGATGGCCCTTCAATGGATCAGAAATTTGCGAGGAAAAGAGCGATGCAGATATCAGTGAAAGTACAGTGCGGTACGTAAGCGACACTTGCATTCTCTCCAGATTAAACGTGGCAGAGATATTTAGTGAGTCAAAAGAGGTTATTAAGATAATGATTATCTATTATCTCTCAATGATTTGTTTTTCTTGTCAGGTAAACTTGCTTTGTTTCCTTCCCAAGCTCGAAACATCAACTGTACTTCAGTTACCGACTGCTAAACACAGTGAAACCTCCCGTTGGAAAAAATATTGCTTCCTTAAAATAGGGGTCCGTTTGCAGCAGTGTAAAAATGCGGCTTTAGGCTGTAATTTTTTTTTTTTTATATCATCATACCGGCCATTCAAGCGTGAATTAGCCCTACGCTTTGAAGAGGTGGGGATGTAGCAATTGCAAGTAAAACATTAGCACTAAACATGACGCCCCGGTTGTCCGAACGGTGGATTGCGTTACCCAGCCTTCGAACAACCCGGGCCTGGCTGCCTAACACGAAGTTGAGTTACACAACTAAACACGCGGCTGTTTCTTGTTTTCTCAGATGTGTGCCTTAAGTGGCGAGAGTTACCATTTGCACAGAAAAACATTGGACGTGAATTACCCGACGATTGGTGCTGCGCCATGCATCCTGACCCGAAATGCAACAGGTTTGTTCCACCGTTATGGCCCGTATCTTTTGAGTGTTTTTCCCGGATTCTTCAGTTTTCTTGCCTTCACAACGCAACATATCTAAATAGGCCATTTCCGTATCTAAATGGGCGATTTACGAGTTACCTTTTGCCTCTGTTTCAAAACGAGTCCTGGTGCAAAACCTTTCATATGTAAACGGCTTTGATTTACATGAAAAAGAACCTATAATGCAATTAAATCGGCAATCCGTAGATCACAGGTTTATTTTCCGTAAGACAGTCGTGCACCACCTTGTTCTGACAAGGTTTATATTTTAATAGCTTTTGAACGTTTGCCATTCTACACTCACTGTAACTTGTATTTCTCTAATAGCTGCGACCGGCCCGAGCAGAAAGTTGCGATTGCTGTTGGAACTCTGCAGAAACAAGTCAAAACTACAGAGGAAAGGCACATGGAGATGGAGGAAGGAATCCGCAAGAAACAAGAAGCGCTCAAGAAGTCAATACAACGAGAGGTACCGTTGTGCAATGTTACTTTCCATAACCTTTTGAAATTATGCTCTAAATTGCATGTTTGGAATTACTAGGTCTCGTTTGTACTGGAGGTTAACCGAGTGGCCGAGTGTTGGTTGGTAGGTTCGGTTGTGGTTGACCTTTGGATTAGGAAGGGACTATACGGTCGTTTGAAAAGATTCCCGCTTGGTCTTTCGTTGGAGCTATCTGATGACGGTGATGTCCTACGTTGTCTGTGCTTGAGCCTCAGTCTCTGTGTGTTGGAAAACAATTGTAAATAATACGATCCGTTTACAAAGAAATAAGCCTCGAGAAAGTGTAATAGCAAGAACAGTTATAAAATAGCAAATGTAAATCGCTTTGTGCTACGGAAACAGGGATCGTCCTCTAAGTTTTTATTCATTGTTTTACCTGTCCTCGTTTCTTTCTTAGCGTCAACGAACACCACAGGTCGCACAGAGACACGCTGCAGCTCACAAAAAGGTACCTTGCTCTATATCAGTTGTACTAAGCTACATACAAGTTTTGTACTTAAGAAACCAAGTTGTTTGTATATATACAAACTTAGTAAACATTACATATACATACCAACTATACGACATTCAAATATATTAACTAATCAAAGAAAACAATATTCTCCTTCGAAGTTCTTTTATGGCAAACTCGGTGAAAATGATGTGGACGTGATAGTTTCTTGAGATTCTTTAATGCGGAGTGTCTCTTTACTTATTGTAGAATTATTTGTTTCATATATAGATTGAAAGGACCTCGTCCGCCGAGAGCTCGAACTCTTCCAAGAGTGACAGCGCAGAGGTAGGACACAGTACTAACGGAATTCCGCTTTGGATCCTGAGAAACGTGCGTTTGTGGTCAACATCTTCTATTGTATTTTTTTTTTACAGCGGCGGTTGCCGAAGAGACCGGTAGCGGACAGCACGGAAGGAGAAGGCAGAAGGACGAGACCTTCTAACGAGGTCAGTTATAGTAAAGACTGCAACTAAAGTAGAAAGATTTGACCTTATTGCTTTTAGTATTCTAAGATAGAGCGGTTCTCAATTTGAGTGTCGTAAAACCAAAACCAAACCAATTACTTGCCAGTTAGACTACTCAGCCAATCTCAAACCATAGTAAAACCAAAACCAAACCAATTACTTACCAATTAGACTACTCAGCCAATCTCAAACCATAGTAAAACCAAAACCAAACCAATTACTTACCAAT
>Ga0126337_10001538_pt1 | contig 14047 bp, 11 predicted proteins | sample DipCmetagenome_FD_92527 | JGI IMG/M metagenome (GOLD analysis project Ga0126337, IMG submission 92527) | Coral microbial communities from La Bocana,Puerto Morelos, Mexico - Diploria C A metagenome | ecosystem: Host-associated > Invertebrates > Cnidaria > Coral | place: La Bocana,Puerto Morelos... | reverse complement strand
GTGGTTGTTATGGTTAACGAACTAGAACAGTCATTTCTAACTCAGAAATGCACAACGAACTAACAACAAATATATCTATGTTGGATTTTTATATTTTCTGACAGCGACAGCGAATATGCACAATATACTAGATTATCTAATTTTCTCTCCTCACAGTGGGCACGCATTGCATTTGTTGCACGTATGATGCAATTAAGCCATTACGTACTATTTCCAGCTTATTTTTAAATACATTTACCGTCAACGTCAACCTCGTTCCCAAGCCAGGGAAAAGTCCCTGGGAACGAGGTTGATTCAACGTCAAAGACAGCTGTATAGTAAGCTGTCAAAACCAAGGTCTCTTTTTGGCCAACATTTTCTACCTTGGCTATAACACTACACTGTAGCTGAAAATTAGCAGCAAAACCAAATTGAATTTTTTAACACAGGAGTAACTGCAAGATTTTTCTGCTGAGAATTTGAGAGTCGACAGCTTCTTTGTCACAAACAAAGTAAAATTAAAGACTCGACCTGGACGGCCACACTCGACACTACCCTCCCCATCCCACGAACAGTATCTCTTTACTTTAACCTCGTCATCAAAACGAGTTCACACCATCCCACCCGTGACGAAGTGACTCCGGAAGCTGTGGTTCTGGTTTTTATCCACCCTTTTTTGTTGATATTACCCCACTGCCAATCGTACTTCAACTGTAACTATCTGATTCCTTGCAGTGCTAAAGATGATTATAACATTGACAAGGAGTCATATCACAGCCTAACCATATCTTCTGATGGAAGCATATCAAGGTACTTCCCGACTATCTACAAATCCTCTTGTAAACTGGACGTCAGGAACTTTCCCTTCGATGACCAGGTAACAGATTTGAATGATTATTGAACTGCTTTTTATGTACCAAGAGCGAAGAGGTACGCAAACAACAGATGATCCTTTCTTCGACTCCTCTCGTCTTCTTGTCACAATTCATCTCTTAGGAACACGTCCGCGGCTAAGGAACTTTATGTTTCTTTACCCGAGGTTTGCAAAATCGCACAGCCTTGTAATTCCAAGCGGTCCATCCGGGGGTCCATTACACTTGGCGATTGACTCCGGTTGTTTCTGTGGAATGAAGTGGCTTAGAATATCGCTACCTGGCCTCTAGATGGTTTGCTAGTCCGTTGCATGTTACTCCTCTGCATTCCGTCAGGTTGCCCTAATAATTTGTTGTCACCCATTTGTAGTTCGATTGGGCTGAGATGAGGCCACGTGAATAGTTAAGCTGAAAACTTTAATCATGGACAGCGCTTTAAAAAACGAGTAACCTCTCTTTTGATGTAAAGATAAAAAGTCTGGGCATTTTCTCTGTGCAAAGATCTTTTGGGGAAATTTCCAAGCCCCCCCCCCCACAAACAAAGATTTGCTTTTGTGACACTTCTCTTTCCTTTATGCTTTTCCGCCACACCTTGCACGGGCTCAGAAGCGAAAAAACTGACTTGCCGTCACAGGATCTTAAAATATCAGGAAAAAGAAACAAGTTAATCGATATAAGAGTGAAGGGAATTTCTCACAAAAAAAATCCTGACGAACTGTGTGATCTTGACTTGATAGGAACAACATAATGACCTTTACGCGTTAATAGGTTACACGTTATGCAAACAATAAGTCCTTCCTCGAGCGTTGAAATGCTTGTTCAGGTTTATATCTGTCAAATCGAAGCAATGCGAATATAAATTAAGCTCAAAACAACGAAATCTAAGTTTATAATAACTATAAGATACACCTTCAAATTTTCTTTGAACACATGCAGTCCACCTAACGCGCACTACGATATCATCAGTTCGATACAAAAACTCTCAACTTGGCTGATGTTTCGAGTTTTCCACCTTGCCTAATCAACTTGTTGCGAATAGTAGAGAGCGGGTCTACTTTGAACAACTTGGCACGCATATCTGTGTATCTCGTGAAGCAGTCTCAAACATTACCACATGAAGCTTCCATGTTGCGACAAAACAAACTTTGAAATCCGGATAGAAAAACAATGGGAGCTACCACTGGCCACAATGTAATTACCTGTAGCCAATAACAACTTGCGTTACAATTTGTGACTATCATGAAGAAAAAGAAAAGAAATTCAACATAATTTGTAACGATCCACATAATAATAACTCCGAGCAGAGCTCGAAACCGGGCTGTTCGATCTGGAGTCCACCGCGCTTACCATTCAGCAGGCGACAGCGTCTCCCAGAATCTTGTAAAACAGGCTTATAGTGATAGAATCACTTATCCACAAAAAAAGCCCAACACTCCCTGCCAAAGCGTAACAGATCCGCCCAGGTCTAGTGATGGGCTCCTGACCCGCGCCTAACCTTAACTTGAGAACAATGCCAAAGATTCACCACTGATAACTTTATTATTTGTTTGCTAGGTTTGTCAGCTGAAACTGGGTTCCTGGTCGTACAACATTTATGAAATGAACCTATTCACTCAAGGGGACGGTGACATCAGCTCGTTTATAGGAAACGGCGAATGGACGCTTCAAAGCATGCCATCCAAAAGACACGAGACTACATTTCGCTGTTGTCCTCATCCGTATGTTTATCTGACATACGACATTCACATCAAACGAAGGTCGTTATATTACGTACTTAACTGTTTTATGCCGTGTCTCATTATGATGGCATTGACAATTTTGTCGTTCTACCTGCCTTCGGAAACAGGAGAGCGGATGGGTGTCGGTATAACAGTACTGTTGTCTTTGAGTATCATTCAGTTGATTCTCTCCGATTCCCTTCCACCCACATCTGAAGTGCCGCTGATAGTAGTCTACTACGGGCTCACAATGTTGAACATTTTCATGTCGTTGGTTTTCTCGTGCATTGTTCTTACTTTGTACCACCACTCTGCGCATGCCCTGCCTCACTGGCTGAGAGCTGTTCTGTGCGAATGGGGGGCAAAAGTTATGCGAATGCAACAGGAGTGGTCAGCAATTAAAGAACAGAAGAAACACCTGGAAAATAGGGAAAAATCCTCGTCAAACGACATGGGTGCAAATGGAATTGTGGTGAACTGGATGCCAGCTCCATCACTGCCCTCTCATGTGGCAATCTCAGAACTTATTCCAGGTCAAAGCCCAGATGACCAGTCCAGCGAAACCGAGAATGATTACCTATTAAGTCAAAGATATTATGAGGAGGACAAAGCGGATATCCTTCGCGAGGAATGGAGATTCGCCTCACGAGTGGTGAATAAGTTCTTTATGTGGATCGTGGTGTTCGCGATCATGAGTAACGCTTTGTATGTCATACTCAAGGCCCCAAGAGGAAATTTTATCTTGAATTGACAAGCAAAAGAGAACAGTCTCTGTGTCGTAAAATCAGTCGCAAAAACAAACCTTGCCGGCCAGCCGGATGTGTCCGCCATGAAAATGCTAAGATGGGCTGGTGTAGAAGTTTCACTGAATTATTTTTTAAGTGTTTTGAAGCACTGTATACTTTTAAGCAGGAAACAGCTTTAGTCACGTCTGGGCGGTTTTCTGTGAGTTAAAAAAACACTTTATCTACATGCAATGTGCTGTTCTTTTTCTATAAAATGATCTGTTTTTGTCACGAGCTAAGTCGCAAAAGGGACGCTTACTTATTAGCTCGTACATCTTTTTCTAGTTGAATGTATAGGAACTGTCACATCTGTTCACCAATTCAACATATTTTTTTATTATTAGAACGTAAAACTCCTGGCATGGTTTCGAAAATAACGGCACATCTCATTTGCACCAACGAACACCAGCCGACCAGTAACGCACAATAAGCCTTTTGCCAAAAACAATAAGGAAGTTGTGACTCGAGAAAACGTGCCCAATTTTGTTGTTGTCTTGTGCAGTGCACGTGAAAAGGAACAAAAACAAGCCGTCGGCGAGGATAACCTTCAAAAAGCAGCACCAAGCCGTTCTCTGTTTTTTTTTAAACAGAAGATTGTTGCCATTCAATATAATAATATTTGAAAAAAAAAATCCTTGTTGTACAAGCCTTGTGGCATGTTGTTTGCCAACATATTTTTCTCGTAGTTTGCGGAAAGAGCTGGAAAGACTCTGTAAGATGATAAAATGGTAGAGTAATCAGCTACGAGCTTCAAGTGCTGTGGTTTCTTAAATAAACTTTGTATCACACTTGAGGTTTGTCTGCAGTAAGAAGCCACGAAATTCCACCTTAAGCCAGCCAGATCCAAATACCTTGGAAAGGTCACACACGTTTAATTTTTGTTCAAGTTTTTCTTAACACTTAGGAGTCTGTATCCTAAAAACGAAACATGTTCATAACGCCTGAGCCATTTTTCAACTCTTATTTGTTTTTTAAACAATCGGAAAACTACTTCTTCGACACCCGATAGCAATAGTAGCGATAATTAACTGTAAATCTAGCCCGATCAAAGAAAAACAAACAACTGCAACGCCGTCCATGCGAGCCGATTAAAGCAAGCAATTATAATCAACGATGGTAAACATGGCTCTCAAAGTCAAGAACATGATCCAAATAGTTGCACTCCTTGTTGTGAGGAGATGAACTGCTGGTGTTTTCTACCATCTGCGTATCCGTCCAACTGTACTTTTGGACTCATCGACTATCAGCTACGTATCGCATTTCTCTCGCGTATTTTGTCTGACTTTGCAAATCAGATGTGACAAGGGGTCACGTCTGAAAAATGCACTCCATCCTCGCCTAAAGTGAATGATAAAAAAAGAGCGAATGAAAACAAAGTTAGAACCTAATCGAAATTCACTATACATATACTCCATCCGAACAATTAAAGTGTTTGCTAAGAAAACATTATATATGCTTATGACGCTAAAATTGATGTCGCTGGCCATGCCATGCCAGTCCTCTGGTTGTCAAACAACAACGAAACTGAAAGTATTCCACAAGATGGATAGAACATTTCGCACATAACACTGCTGTTGTTTCTCTTAGCGAAATGCTCTGTAAACTTGATAATTTACTTCTGGAATTTTGAAGTCCTTGGCGAGGCACTTTTTTCCGTGTCTAGGCATCTTTATTCCGGCTTTTTTCCGTTCTCTCGCGCGTCTGTTTTGGAACCATGTGATGACCTGACGCTTCGTTAGACCAACAAGTTTCGCTAGCCATTCTCTAGATTTTGGTGACAAATGTTGTTTAAACTGAAAACTCTCCTCCAATGTTTGAATTTGTATGTCGGTGAAAACACTCTTTTTCGGCAATGATTCTTGACGAGGTTTATCAGTCAATGGACGTTGCTGCTTCGATGAGAGTACTTCATTAGGTTCTAAAACAGGCTCTGTACAGAAGTAGTTGGTTACAAAGCCCTCTAAGGCGGCAAGTGGATTGTCGTGAATATTAAACTCATGTAGGCTGTTTTGGAGTCCTATTTGGACAGGTAAAAGCTGGGGGCACGTCTGTTTTCTTGATCTGACGGGTTTAAATGCTGATAATCCGTTTTTATCCCCTGTTAGATTGCCAATCCTGTTTTGCAGGTGACTATATTGCGACATTTCGTACTGTTGCCTTCAAATGAACTACAGGGAACAGCAATTAGCTGAGATTGTTTTTTATGTCTTTGTTATCAAGGGCGATGCAGGGGATGACTTAAAGAAACAGCTGCTATATACAGTTTCGATCGTATCATAAGCCCCAGTGAATAGTTTGTAATGTTCGCACTTGAACATGAGACAACTGAGTTAGCACTGCGGACTAATTGATGACAATTTGCACAGATTTCAATCTTTAAGGGTCAAGATTTATGAAAATGCTTAGGATAGCTTTTATCTAGCGTTTGGACTTCTAACGCCCTACTTGAGTTTACCAGCTACGACGAAAAACTTAAGCACAGCCGCCAATCATAACTCAGCTTTTGAAATCCAGCAAGCACAGGATACCCCCTCCCCCACCAGGATAAAATTCCCCTCCAGGAATCTTACAAGATGAGTGTTAGGGCTGCTGGAGAGAAATATGAAAAGGGTATCAGATTCCCGTTTACGGGTGTTCCCTTAATTGTATTAAGGTGGTTGCAGTGAACACCATCCATATGAAGAGTCAATGTCCAACACGTTCTGTTTTTCCGTATGCTCGTCTTTTTAAGTGAATCGCTAAACCACTCCAAAATATGTTAAGGAACCATGATAACTAGAGGGTGATCACCTTGGACATACGGATCGAAGCACCGGCAAGGAATGTTTCAGCCAGTGCATTATAGGAAATACCATAACCTGGAAGATATTCCACTGACAGGAGGCTAAACACATGGCGTGTGATGGACTACAGCGTTTTCACCAATTTTAAAGACAAGTAATGTTATAACGTTGAAGACACAGGAGTTAGCAAGCAACAAGGCCATACAGGAGTAATGGACCGATTTGAAGGGGAGGAAAGCCATTATCTGGAAGACATTCCACAGAATAACGAGAGGCTCAGCCGAAGGTACCAAGAGGCTGCGTCATGGATCAGTAACTCAGTACTCAAAAGCTATCATGAAACACTTCCCTCTTAAAACGTTTTAAAAAGGCAAGTTGGACATCTTGTAGTCTCACTGTTCAACTGGTATTTATTCATTGTTTTTTTCTTCTTCTAATTTTTGGACTAATTAATTGCTTTGGTCAAGCTTTAGTGTCAACCTACCTACTCAGCTCGTTTAGCTTTTCTCAGCTCGATTAGCTTTTCAGTTGTTCTGTGTAAACGTTACATTTTTGTACTAATATATTATATTATAAATTAAGTTTAACTTTTGTTGTTGTTGTTAACTTGAATAGAGGCGTACCGTTACCTTGCAGACAATCCATAGTCTTCTGAGATCCGGCTAACGGAGTTAACAGGGATTAGGCCAAGAACCAGTTAATAACCGATTTAAAAACAAAGAATGCCATAACCTTGAAGACAATCCATAAAATTTCGAGGCCTTAGCAAAAGGCACCAAGAAGGCTGCGTCATGGATCAGTTACTATACGAAAGGGCTGAAAACAACGCCCGTGGAAAATTCCGTAGAATGAGACACAGCAAATGGAAAAAATAAATCACAATGCGGGGCCATTGACTAGCATCTGACCGATTCGAGGAATGTAGTGTTGTCATAATGTGAAAGGCACTCGCAGAATATCTATTTTCTGTCACTTTCACTATAGATATTTTTCACGGCATCCACGACAAATTCAAAATCATGTAGATTTGTCTTAAATATCAAGAACAGCTTTATTTAATAATTTCTTAAAATCTAAGCGCTAAAACAGATAAGGATAATGTTTTATGACTAAGACGTCTTCTAATTAAATAAATAAAGACACCAATATACACGCTGAAACGCGTAGACCTACTGTTAACGTTATCAAAAATATCTGGTACGTGGTTTTGTAATGTTTAGCTGCTTGAAATCATGCTGAATACCAGTAATCTCCAGTCGACTTGAAAGACGTTACAGTGGTTGAAATACTGCAGCTGCACCTTTTTTGATGATAAATAGGCGATAGATATTCCCAATTTAGACCACGTGAAGTTTCACTCGGAAGGTTACAATCGCGCAATTTTCCAGCGCGACTGATTTCATGGGGGTGTACAAACACAACAATTGTAACCTCTCAAATGAATCATCAAGGGATTTGAATTGGATGGCAACAAGAATGTGAACACTTATTAAATTTCAAGTTTGTGTTAGAGGTACATAACAGACAACGTGAACGCGACCCGATGAAGATTATAAACTATTGATTTGGAAAGAATGGAAATAATCAGAAAGATGTTTATCAAAAACGATGCGACCCTTTTCAACGTAACGAGGAAACAAAACAGCAATGTGAAATATTAACATAACAGTATAGAGCGGTATGGTAGATTCTCTGGTAAAAACGTCTAAGGACATACAGTGATAAAGATTGATAATTGTTTACGTCATCGTGACATCATAGATTACGGCTTATTGCTTAGCAACGTTTCTGATGGTAGACTGTTGGCTCAGTTACAATCGACAGGTCGTTTCCGGCAGAGTTGCCTTTTGCCTCTGATTGTGATTGAAAATTCGTCCATGAGATGAACCCCTGATGTGAAATACTTTTTAATGTTTTCTTCCAATACTCGTTTTAAAACAGAAGGTCTAGTTACTGCTCGTTTCCGCCTATCCTCTTCCAGTAGTCGCTAGTGTTTTTACAGACTCGCATTGCAGTGTTTCTCTTGGCACGAACGTTGTCATTGACCAACCTCTGAGTTACAACAGAGGAAAGTGCTTAACGCATACTTGAGCCATGTTATCACGTTCATATTTCACTTTACACCGTGTCGCTGTTTAACTAACGTACACGCTCCGCATTATCTAGGGTCATGGTCCTGCTCATCATCTGTTGACGACTCCTCCTGCATGTTTGTGTCCCTTGGTCCATCCATATTTGCCTCAATTTGCTGCTTCAATTCCACCATGCCAGTTCCTTCTACATGAGCTATCGCCTTCGTAACACAAAAAAAGGATTACCCTTTTAACAACAAAGGCGCGTGCGTCGACTATCACCACAAATTAAATCCGAATTGTACTGAAATTATACAAAACCCATATCAAACCTATACCATGCAAACCCATATACAAACCATACAAACTCTATACAAAACTTATACCAAACCCCTACCAAGCCCATATACCAAACTAACACCAAACCCAAACAAAACCCACACCAAACCCATGCTCCTAACCGATACAAAACCCATGCAACCTCCATACCAGACCCATACAAAACCCATATTAAGTCTATAAAAACCATACTAACTCCATACAATCCATACAGAACCCCATACCAGGTCTATACAAAACCCATAAAAACTTATACAGACTGTCCGTTTTCCCTTACTGACTGCGCGTCGATCCATTCTCTATATCGAAACTTCTCACAACAAACAGCTTTCAACAAGGGTGCAACTTTCATATGTCTAACATGTACAACAATTATATCGTTCAACAGCGGCTTGAGTGGTTGTTCAAAAGAGAGATTAAACTTCGTCGAACGGGAATGCCTTGTATAATATCTCTAAAACACGTCTGCAATACATAGAGAAATCATAACATCACAAACTGTGTACCTTCTCGTTCCAAAACAGTTTAAATGTGGGCAGCGACGTGACTTTTTGTTGGAACTTTAACACCTTGTAAATAAAATATCAAGTCTGATCTTAGAGAGTGAGAGAAGTACAGGAGGGGAGGGTATACGTTTCTTCACCTTTAGCGGCTTTGAACCGGGTTATTACGGACAAATGGCAAGCTAGGACCTGATAGGTGAACTCGAGGACCATGAACTTACTATGGGACAAGCATATACTGACTTCAATTGCTTTTGATTTCGAATTAAGAGACGGAGTTTCGATTACCCAGAAGATTCAAGCTGCCTCAGCACAGCTTTGATTACCTTATATTAACAATAACCAAGGGGTTTTCATTTTTTTTAATGCGAATCACACGTTTTACAAGATACATCCAAATCTCTAAATCACAAACTCTGAGTGACTCCATGCAAACTAAGACATACATATGTGCTAGCTTATATCCTGAGAACTGGGGTATCAGATACGTTCTTGACGGACGAGAAACTAGACCTTGCAAAAGGGCCTGTATAACACATCAATAAACGCTCAGTACGACTTTCTTTACAAACTATATTTAGGAGGATATTTAGGAGAAAGTGACCAACCTTCAAATCGTCGACGTTAACTCTTGCAAACAACACTTTGCCGTTCATTCCATAACTAGCATTCAGCGAATCATAAGCGTTGGACACGGACCTGCACAAGGAACACCTGAAACGACGACAATTTACACTGAATTAGTGGCGGTAAGGAGGTAAAATTAACGTAAGTAAAACGCAATAACTGACACCCTGTTGGTACGTTGTCCCTACCTTTCCTATACATTTCCGTGTTGCTTAGAAACGCAGCGAAATACGAATCTGGGTGTCTTGGGAGTTCCAAAGACTTATGACAGCGATTGAAGCTTTTAGGGAAAAGTATCCGGCCCGCTATCACAACGAGTCACTCGGACTTACCAAGAAGCGTAAAACTCAACAACAATGAGTTTGCCTTGCTCACTCAATAATTCCTGCCAATCGTCCATTTTTGCGACATTTCTTACGCTATATACTGGAATAAAAAGCACACCTCACATCACTTTATATGACGTAGTTTATTACCTAAAATTCCTACTCAAGTAAAAGCTATTTCCTTTCGAGTTCGCAGTGGTAATCAAGTTATGCCCGTGTTTTTGGAGATGGAGACGGGGACAATGTAAGCGTGTGGGAGGGGTGGGGATGGAGGTACGGTTCTCGTAGTGAATTACCAGAGGGCCGGTACAAAAGCTGACGGCTAGCTATTTGGAAGGCGTGATACCTAAGGTATAGCTTTAAAAGAACATCAAAAGGTTGCTTGTCAAAAGTTGTTTGTCAAAGGCTCATGATGTGATTCGCCTCAAAACAGTGAAATTATGGGCAGCTTGCCAATGTGTTTTTGTATCCCAAACCAGATTAAACAAACTTGACAAAAACAGTGGAGTTAAATGTCACACTAAAAAACAAGGAAAAAAAAACTAAAAGAGAAACAAACTATACCAAGCGTGCCTTCAGTCATGTTAGATGATATAAAACGACGACTTTGCGACGATCTTCTTGCTTTGTAGTGTGACAAAAAACAATCCTTGCCACACCAAATGTCAGTTTTGAGCGTAGACAAAGTTGTAGATAAATGTTGCGAAGCCTCTCGTTTTAATACTTGTTATCACGTGTCCTAAGTTGAAGCGTTGTGTTCTGTGAGCATTTTCCCGCCATGTGATTAGGCAGTTTTCTGAACCAATCAAATCGTTTTACAGACTAGAAACACGCTAGCAGATTTTTTGGCGTAAAACTAGTTTCTTATATGACGAAGAGTATGTATTCATGTGAAATTCACTTCTCGAAAGCATTGCCATAATCACCGCCTTTCAATAATTCAGTCAACACGTGACGATGTTTACAACGTTATTGAATGAATAGACAAAACAACAGTTCGATAAGGTATAGCGAAATAAGGTTGAATGAAATGTTATGTTACGAATATAAGCCGCACGTGGTAAAGACATTTAAGAGTGCAGTTGGGCACGTTCAAATTGATTCGCCTGTGTATATGTTTAGACACGAAGAGGTTACGTTACGATATATTAAGAAACGTCCTGTTACGCACAAAACAACAGAAGTCACATTCAAAGACTCATTATTTAGAGGTTACGATCAATTTTGAGATCAGCTTGTTCAGTTGTGACAGAATTGCCCACATGAGCGATTAAGCAAGCATTTAAACTTCGGAAAGAACAGATAGCATAGTAGCACTGAGCAAAGAGAAGCGGCTGTCCAACCAACATATCTTGATTTTCAGGTAGCTTACATGGAGATAGGAGCCGGATGAAGCAACCTAAGAATAGAGCGCAGCTCTTTACAATAATGAATTTCAGAGATAGCGCAATCTATTTTCAAGTGGAGAGGCTTGAAAACTCGTTGGGGGTCTAGGGTCATCATCCCCTAGGTCATTTTTAAATCCAGAGGCTCGGAAATGGTATTTTCAACATTTCCCACGGTGCATTTCTTAAAAAAATCTAGCTGGATAAAGTATAAAATGACAAGTACTTTTAGTGCGTTTACAGCAATATTTTGGAGGTTTTGTGAACTTGATACATATTTCTCAGCTCTCCATGATATCATGGTCTTAATACACTGACCTGCGCGTTTACAGAAGCACCCTCCCGTGCGTGGGAATGAAGCGCATGCTGAGGAAATGTTAAAAATACATAAACATGAAAGTTTCTTATAGGTTTGGCACGAGGTTCTGGGTACCCTTGTAAATTCTCGTCAGAAGGTAAAGCAAGTATGATTCAAACACTAGTTTCATCTATTTAATAACTAGTGAACAAGAATTGAATTAACGTTAACGGCACTTGTTTATTATTCAGTCAAAAATATTATGAGATACTATCTCTTGCTTAAAAGTGACTCTGGAATGACAAAAATAACTATGAATAACTACATTCCAAAAAAAAAGCAAACTATGAAATGGCGTTTTACGTAGTCCATCGTCTTACAAGTTTTCTCCATATTCTAATATTGTAAATCAGTGTTTCGGTGCAGCAACGACACTCACTTATATTTCAACAGAATAGTTAATGAAAATCGCCCACCGTGAATTTTTCAAAATTTATCTTGCGATTGTCATTGAGCGATACAAAAGTATTGGCAGCCGACACCAGGCAAACACCGCCAAGTCTTGTCTTGTGAGTGTTTAGGATGGACAACTTAGTAAAATGTGCTTGGTGCAGCCAAGACATTAATTGACATAGAATAGCCTGATAACACGAATAAATTATGAGGTCTGCTTTCTCATCTGAAGGTAAAATTGAACATCATAGTGTGACCATCTGAGCTCATATTGTTGTAGTTTTGTTTATTTTTTTATATATAAAAGTGTTGTATCACATTTAGATGTACATGTTCAAAACGAAATCAGCGATTCGTCCCTAATAAGCGCCCTTGTCCAATAAGTGCTTACCCTCAGGCTACGAAAAGTAAATTACAGCCCTGGGCGCCAAAGTGAATACTTACAGCGATATTTCCATTGATCTCAGGGGAAATATCGAATGCATATGGTTTTGTTTAGGTTAGGGATTGGGCCGACCGACTTCAAAAGCACGAAATGACGAATTATTATCTTGCTCTTAGTGAGTGTGGAGGCTACCGTTGTGCAGAGCATTGTAAATGTACCAAGCTATTCACACTTTCAGCGGACATTTATTGCTCTTAATGATACAAGGTTTGTCCAGCCTTCAAAGATCCTGATTATTACAACGACGTTTAAGATCGAGCTCGAAGTAAGGGCAAGGGGATGGTGTCTCTTGCTCGCTAAACACGTGCACAAATCAGAACACTATAAAACTGCTGAGCTGTGGGCTAACAATGATATAACAAAGTACAGAACGTTACCTGCCCCCTCCCCCTGGGTAAGTACACCTTGCTGATCGGTTCTCTGTACTACAAGGGCTGCACGAGGGGCCAAACCTATGCAATCAACAAATAACATATTTATATAAATTCAACAATTCAATACTTCATACACTGCCACTTCCTTCCAGCCTCTGTATTAGTAAAAAATGGCAAAACAAATAATGTTATTGTTGTATGCAATTATTTTTATTAAAAAAAAGGCAAAACTGCCCAAATACGAGACAACCAAGTCATTATGTTCTTCGCATAGGCTTGAAGAAAGGTTAAAACGGAGTTTTTGTCTCTCCTTCACATTTATTTGAAAGGTCTCTAGTGGACGGCTTTGAGCTGAGCATGTACCAGAAAGTTATGGTGTCGCCACTTTATTTTGAGTGGCGTCCAAATTTTTCCAGCCATTATTTGGAATTTAAGCTATACATTTATGACGAAAAACTAGCTGGTTAACAATTAATAACTTCACTATTCATATAAGACCAAGGTAATCGCTCTAGCTAATCACAAACGACACAAACAATCCAGTGAACCAATCAATATTCGAAGTAATTATAAGAAGTTGACGCGAAGCGCGGGAAAACGAGTGCCAACGAGTCATAATTGGTTTTGGCTTTACTTCTGATTGGATGAAAAAGTAGCGCGAGTTTTTTAAGCCAATGGTGTAGGGTCGTAAGTGCAAAACCAATTACTTTTCGACACTCACATTCACTCAAATTAAAAACTACTCTAAACAGCACTCTACTCGACCGCGCGACCAAGAAAAATGAAAGCTCTGGGAACGAGAATGTAGTTTTGGCGGGAACTACGCGCGCGCGAACTGTATTCGCTTGTGAAGCCTTCGGTTTTCCTTTCAGGGGTGGCTCCCTATAGTTTTACGATCGCACGCGCGCTGACGACGAAAGTTCAAGCAATCTGCGCGCGCTCGAAGGGAAACGTCAGTGTTTTTCTTTATACAATAGCCCAAGTTATTCTCGCATTTTGATTGGTTCTTGCCAAAGATCTATTAAAGGACAGATACAGGATTGACGTCATAACCACAAAGTTTTTCTTTCTGCATTTTAAAATGGCGG
>Ga0126337_10001537_pt1 | contig 14051 bp, 11 predicted proteins | sample DipCmetagenome_FD_92527 | JGI IMG/M metagenome (GOLD analysis project Ga0126337, IMG submission 92527) | Coral microbial communities from La Bocana,Puerto Morelos, Mexico - Diploria C A metagenome | ecosystem: Host-associated > Invertebrates > Cnidaria > Coral | place: La Bocana,Puerto Morelos... | reverse complement strand
GGTCAGCTACTATTGTAGTAATTCAAAAAATAAAAACAAAGTGAAAGAAAATTGTTGCTTACCTCTGGTGTCAGTACATGTTTCTTCCCCTTGATTTCCTTCCTCAAATTCTCATTGATGAAGTTTTGTATTCTGTTTTTTTCCTCCACATCCATTCCTGTAGATAGCTTTCGAAGAGATCTTTGGATGTCCCTGTAAGAGGCATACTTCATCTTACTCCCCACCATGTATTTTCAATGTGCTGGGTGTGCGCACTTGTGTCTGGGTCTACGAAGTTTAGGCTGTGGTTAACTGTGAGATGACTATAGCCCTTGTCTTTTAGGCAATCATAAGCTTTCCACATGTCGCTCATCACGTGTGTACCTGGCAATATGTGTGCGCGTATGATGGGCAAGAGTATGTCTTTATCCCTTTGTGCTACCAGAACACCACGTCAATGTATTGCTACAATTTTTGCATGGACACATAATTGACGATGCGGGCAGGTTGTGTTCCTTGCACCACTGTATGCACTGATTGTGATCCGCCAAAATTTTACAAAGCTTGAAGAAGTTTGCCGAAGACATACGGAATAACACTCAGGAACTAGATGCGAAGAATACTCAGAAGAACACTCGGGGACCAGATGCGACGGGGACAAAAAAATATATTATCCCTATATATTCACTAGGGACCTAGTGATAAAGGCATGCGATGTGTGTTTTAGTGCAGCATGGAATATGCTTTAAACAGATGAATAATTCAATTGTCATGTACATTTTTGGGGATGTGAACAATTGAAATAAAATAAAAATGATTTTGGTGAGGAAATTGTCAACTGAACTTTGTAGTGTGGTGGTGTGGAAGAGAGACTGGTAAGGCAGAGGTGTGCAAAAGGTAAGGGGTTCGAGATGTGCAGGGGCACAAGGGAAAAAAAAAGAAAAAATGCGCAAGGAGCCTGGATAAAATGGAGGAGAAGAAGAGAGAAAAATGGTAGGAGTAGAAGAGAATCAGGGAAGAGACATCGTGCAAAACCGTTCAATTAAATCCACTTCTATTCATACAGTAAGTACTAATTATCAATGTATATATTCAATACCTTCGCGAGTTCCTATTGTCTTCTAAAACAATAGAGTGCATACATGATTAATCATTCTGCATGCATAATAAATGTATGGGGTTATACGGAAATCTTTCCTGCGGCAGCTATGTTTCGTTAAAAAGCCAGCATCACGCCACAAACCATATAAATTCAATGAGATGTTTATTCGATCTGAATGGAGATATACATATATTACAAATTGTACTAAGGGTTTCATAATTACAGAAATCACAGGTTTGTACTCGCTTCTGTGGCAGGTTGTGAGGCTTAACAATAATCCCGGTTAGCAAATGCACACGTATCTGTAGCTTCTCTAGTTAGACTGATTAATTAAAAAACGCGTGATAGCTACGATAAACTGTCAATCAACTGACAAAATCACAATCGGTAATAGAGAACAAAACGGTTAAATATTAAATGTATTTACAGCTACTTTCTGAGTGAAACACTCTCCGCCCCATAAGGGCGTAGTCCTTATCTCTAAGTGTACTTATTCGTCTGCTGCATGTATTACAGCCAGCTTGGTGATTGGGCGGTCGTAAGTCCCGTTCGCAGTCTTCACCTTGACGTTGCGTACTTTATTGTCTGATCCGGGGTAAACTTCAGTAACTTGGCCAATACTCCATTTCCCTCTGAGTGCGTTATTGTCGCCAAGAACAACAATGTCGTCAAGTTTGACGTTCCGATTTTCTGAGCCCCATTTCTTCGTCGGTATGAGTGTTGGGAATACATCTCGATGCCAACGCTTCCAGAATGCTTGTACAATCCTTTGGACGAACTCAACTCGGTGGCGCGGATTGGAAGTCTCCTTGAATGGGCCTTGTGGTACTTCCGAGCTGGCTCTGCCTAGTAACATATTAGGACAGAGGTATGCCCCATTGTTCGGGATGCGTCCTATCGGCCTCTGATTCACCAGGTTCCCGACTTCAAGTAAACATGTGTATAATTCCATGGGCGTAAGGGTCTGCTCGCCAATCGCTTTCTTCAGAGCCGTCTTACATGTCTTGACCAAAGCTTCTGCGCCACCGTTCTGGTGGGGTGTGGCTGGGGTGATGAAAATCCACTGGATGCCCTTTTTGGCGTTGAACTGACGTAGTTGGTCGTTGTCTAGACCCTCAATTAGCCTTCGTAGCTCTCGCTATGCGCCTACCATTTGGCTGCCGTTGTCACTTAAGACTGTCGCTGGATAACCTCTTATTGAGAAAAAAACGTCGAAGGACCTGGAGGAAGTCCATGGTCGAGAGGTCTACTGCCATCTCCAAATGCACTGCTCGGGTGTTCAGGCACGTGAATATCACTCCGTAGTACTTGTCTGTCTTATTCCTGCCAATCCTGACATTGATTGGACCGAAATAATCGCAGGACGAATGGATAAACGGCGGGGTGTAGGGTGCTAGCCTGTGCTGAGGAAGGGCTGCCATTATCTGCGTCTCTGTCTGGTGAGCAAATTGCTTACAGAGCACACATTCTTTCTTTATGTTCTTGCTTAGCTTGTTGCCCTTTAAGATCCAGTATTTAACTTGGACCTTTGCTGTAGTAGCGGCGATTCCGGGGTGTCCGTGCATGTGGGCATGACGTTATCAGAAGAGGCACTCGGTGGTTGCTAGGTAACAGGATAGGGTGCTTAGTGTCATACGAGACCATCGCTGCATCGACACGTGCACCAACTCGTATGATGCCCTTGTCGTCTATGAACGGGCTCAGCGACGCTAATTCGCCTTTCTTGTAACGGCCATGTAATGCCTCTTGTGCTTTCTTTATCCAGAATACTTCCGCTTTTTTAAGCTCTTCTGATGTTAACGGCCCTTGTCTTCCTCCCTGTTCGTACTTTCGTAGCTTCATCTTCTCTGCTAGCCTCGAGATTCTTGCTGTGACACGGACAAGTCTTCTCCATTTCGAAAATTCGTTCACATCGATCACCTCTTCCACTTTTGCTGCCACTGCGCATAACTTCTCCTTTCGTCGTTCTGAGTAATCGTTAGGGGTTTCTTGGGGTGTTACCTCCTGCGGCCGTTCACTTTTGTTGACTTGTAGAAACTCGGGGCCACGAGTCCACCTCCCTTTGAGCTCCTGTGCAGATATCCCTCGCGAGACGTCATCAGCTACGTTGTCATTTCCGGGGATGTGCTGCCACTGATTGGGATCAGTCTTGTTCTGGATTTCACTTATTCTTGCTGATACAAAGGGCTTGTAACTCCGAGGAATGCCTCTTACCCAGGAGTAGACAATCTTACTATCGGTGAACAGGATGGCTTTCTCGCATTTCAGGCGGCTTTCTTCGCGTATGGTCTGGTGCAATCTCGCTGCGAGTACCGTTGCTTGTAGCTCTAGCTGTGGTATTGTAAGCTCCCTCAACGGCGTGACTCATGACTTGGCCGCGACAAATCTCACCTCGTATCCTCCGTAGTTTAATTGCCATCTGAGATATGCGCACGCTCCGAAAGCTTCTCTCAACGCGTCCGAGAAGATGCAAAGTGTTGGAAGGCCAGCTGCTTCTGGTGGTGTTAGACATCTTGGAAGCTTGAGTTGATTCAGTTTCTCTATCTCTGCGAAGATCGCTTCCCATTCCCGTGCTAGCGAGACCTCTAGCGGTTGATCCCATTCATAGCCTAACTGCCACAACTTCTGTATTCTGATCTTAGCTTTAATTACAACAGCTGCGGTGTATCCTATTGGATCATACAGACGTGCTATGCGACTAAGGATTTTTCTCTTCATCAGTACACCATTTTTCCTGTCGTCGTTTTTCCCTTGGCTTTCCTGCTGCACTTTAAATCGTAACACATCTGTCTTGTTGTCCCACGCGATTCCAAGGACCTTCTCTTCATGCTCTGTCTAAAACAAATCTAATTCTGCGTCATCTTCATCCCTTGCTTTCTCGTTTGTTGTCCATTTCTTCACATGGAATCCTCCGTTCTGTAACACATTGTCTAGGTCTTTGGTTATTTGTTGCACCTTGGCTGGCGTCTCTTCGGAATGACAGATGTCATCCATGTAGGTGTTTTCTTTTAGTACTTTGGCTGCTTCCGGGTATTCCTTTTCGCCTTCTTCTGCTGTTTTGCGAAGCGCAATTTGAGCCATGGCGGGCGCCGGCTTATCCCCGAAAGTCAACACTGTTTTCACATACACATCTGGCGGCTTATCTGTTTTCATGTTTCTCCATAAATAACGGTGAACGTGCTGGTCCGATTCTGGTATTTGTATCCTGTGATACATTTTCGATAGATCACCTATCAGCGCACATTGCCCCTCCCGGAATCTCGACAGGACACCGAACAGGTCGTTGAGTAAATCTGGGCCCTTCATCCAGTAGTCATTTAACACGTGGCCCTTGTAGTTTGATGACGTGTTGACAATCCTTAGGGGGGTACTTTCATTGCCAGGACGTACAATTCCATGATGACTTATATAATGCACGGGCCCCTTGTAATTCTTTTTGTCTTCTTCAGTCAACTTCCTTGAAAACTTCATTTCGCGCATCTCCTCCATCTGTCTGTTGTAAGCTGCGGCGTGTTCGGGATTCCTTTGCAGGCGGCACTCTGTCGCTTCCAGTTTTTTCTCTGCTATCGCTCTGTTGTCAGGGAGATGTTCGGGGTTCTTCTTCCACGGGTACGGGATGAGCCATTGTTTTCCTATCTTTTGGCAAGAGTTGCTAATCATTTCGGCCTCCTCTCTTTCGATTTGACTGACTTTATCTGCGTCGCAGACACATGGCTTCACTTCTACCCCCCTTGATGCTGTTTTCCAGAATGTCGCTAGGTCAACATGTGGTGCGAGCGACATGTGACAGACTTGACTGGCTCCCTCCTTGCTCATGGCGCTGCCTCCAAACACCACCCATCCTAACGGCGTGTTCCGCGCAACGATGTCGGCTGATTGTTTTGACGGTCCTGAGTGCAGCTGGATGCGATCGATTCCGATCAGCATGTCTATACGACCTTTTCCGCGTCGAATTCTCTCGTTCTCTAAGCCCAGGAGCTTTGAGATGCGTTTCATGTCTACAGCCGTTACGTCGTCAGTGATCTTTGGGATACCGATGGCTTTGACCGTGTATGTCTTGCCTCTCTCAGTTATACAAACGGGAACTTTATACACTTTAGTCTTCATAGTTTCACCTTCTCCTCCGACCTTGGTAATAGTGATAAGGGTATCTTTTCCGACTAAGCCTAGCAAATCTGCGGTGTCATTCCTAATTAAGCTTATTTGCGCTCCGGTATCTAATAGTACATTGGCTTGTTTTTGCAGGCCATTTTGACCGCAAATGTTCGCTGTTACAACTGGTAGGATTACACTGGTATTTTGAACTTCGGAAGCTGCTACAACGTTCACAGGATTTGGCTTGTGTAGCAAAGGATGATGGAATGCCTGACACTCTTCTCCTTTTTCTGACTTGTTGCATCTTTTCCTTCTATTGCAATTGGCTGCATTATGTTTGCATCCAGCTTGCTTCAGGCAACTGTAGCAGACGTGGTTTTGTTTAGCCTCCTTCACGCGATTTTCATATGTCGATGCCGCAAACTTCGTACATTGGTCCGGCCAGTGATCAGAAGTTTTGCAGAGCCAACATTTGTGCCTTATTTTCTCGTTCCCATTGACGCTTAACTGGTATACTCCTCCCCTCTGCTGAGCGGTAACGGATCTCAGTGGTGCAGTCGCCCTCATGCGTAACTTCATTTCACAGCTCATCCACTTCAACAGTCCTTCAAGCGTGGCGACGCCTCCCGCGCACTCTATCTCGCGTGACCAGACTTTGACGTCTTCAGCACACATTTTTTTCTCAATCATGGCTAGCATATGACTGTTGTTTAAGTCGTTTTGCGTTTCAACTTCCTTCAAGGTGTTGTAGCTCCGGTTAACCAAATGCACCAGGTCACAAAATCTACCATCTTCCCCTTGCTGAAGAGCTTTAAACTTGGAGATATCTTGAATTATTGTATCCGATACGTATCTCGGGTCCCCATAAATGGCATCCAAATAATCCCATGCCGCCTGGTAATCGGTCCCGATTCCTTTTATCAGCTGGAGTGGCTTGTCACGTAAGCATGTGCGCAGAAATGTGATTGGGTCACGCTCGCTGTGGTGAGATTCTACCGCATGCTTAAAATCTGCTCTGAAAATAGCATACTCTCTTACGTCGCCATTGAAAATGGGGAGCTTGGGTTTCTCAATCTTAAAATTACATGTCGTAATCGAGTTCATGACAGGTGGGTTAGCGGTGGTCTGGACAATGTCAATAGCAGTGGCGTGCGTCACTTGCGTGCCACTGTCGGTGAACTGGACAATGTCACTGTCAAGGCTGTCATTCTTGCTATTGTCGGCAGTGGAAGAGCTAGTCTGGATAATGTCACTGTCAGGGCTGTCGTTGTTTTCAGGGGTGTGGGTGGTCTGCACAATGTCGTTAACACCGTCAGCACTGGTGCCGCTCGGTCCCGGAATAATTTGTTCAGTGTTAATATCTTGATCCACCCCCTTTCCCTTAGCAAAATTTGCCTCTAAATAAATCTTTGTATTAAATTCTGTCTCCATAAAATCTTCTTGGCATTCATTCAGCCATGCTTCTTCTTCTTCAAAGCGAGCATCATCCTCTATTAATTTTACATAGTCCTCGTGAAGGTTCACCAGATGTCCAAAACATTCCTGATACTTATAAAGCGTCTCTCTTACCTCTGTCTCGGGACGTTTACTGGCCATCAAATCATTCAGGGACTTGGAACATCTAGTCATTGCTGCCTTTGCGGTTCTTCGGTTTATCTTGGCCTCTTTCAGGGTAGCTTCCATAATTTTTCCGTCAGAAGAAATCGAATGGTAATGTTTGTTAAAAAGCCAGCATCGTATAAATTCAATGAGATGTTTATTCGATCTGAATGGAGATATACATATATTACAAATTGTACTAAGGGTTTCATAATTACAGAAATCACAGGTTTGTACTCGCTTCTGTGGCGGGTTGTGAGGCTTAGCAATAATCCCGGTTAGCAAATGCACACGTATCTGTAGCTTCTCTGGTTAGACTGATTAATTAGAAAACGCGTGATAGCTACGATAAACTGTCAATCAACTAACAAAATCACAATCGGTAATAGAGAACAAAACGGTTAAATATTAAATGTATTTACAGCTACTTTCCGAGTGAAGCAAGCTATGCACAGAATGACTTCGATCTTTTTTGTCTCCGGCAGGGTTCAGCCTTCTGTAATGGCCTAATTGATTTCTGCAATGAACTCTTCATTGAGACCATTCAGTGTCATTTGCCTATTGCATTAGTTTGTAACTTGAGTGGGATATATGTAATTGAACAATTTCTATGAAGATATCTTTGCAACTTGAAAGAGCACTTTCTTTTGATGCTTCCACTGCTTGGTTCATTTCTTGTGGGGATGGCCTGAGGCATTTTGGAAATGACAATTGAAAGTTGATCTGTAAGACATGTCCCTGGTCTAAGACCGTGACAAGGCGGGCAGCAAATGGAACTTGTGTAGGACCAAGTTTGAAGGTGTGTTTGATGCAATCTTGCATGTTCTTTCTGTAGCATACCTGTAGGAAGCTTCCTCTGCTGAAAATAGCTGACACAGAACTTGCAAGTCTCCAGTGGCATTCTCTTCGTCAGACTTCAGTAGTTTAAATAACACATTGTATATCTCACCGGACAAGAGGAAACCCTTTTTGTTGTCTGCGATTGTCTTATAAGTCCTGAGGATGCGCACTTTTGAATGACTGGAGATGGGGAATCTGATTCCCTGACCACTGCAACCATAGGAGAAACAACACATTCTTTAATGGCTTGCGACTTCCCTGTTGTTGGTGGACCAACGAAGATTGAGTAGATGTTCAGAGGCATCTCTTGTGTTCCAGTGACAAGTGTACTTGCTGATCCAGCTATGAAAGATGTCGTGGTGATAAGGCTTGTGGATATGTATCCTGGATTAGTGCTCAAGGAGTAAGACTTGTTGTCGATGAAGTTCCAAACATAAGACAGAAAAAGTTTTTTGAACAGATCTGGGAGTGTAATTAAATGTTTTTGAAGTAGCGCCCGGGTGCTGTCTGGTGGTTTTCACAGCTTCGCGAGATGCGAAGAAGACATCTTTAAAAGATCAAGTAGTTGTTGGTATTGCCAATGCAGCTTGAAGCATATGGTAGAACGGATTGAACCAGGCACCACCATAGTGAGCGACTGCTAAAGAGTGTATGTGAACTTAGATAAGTACGGATACATTCACAAAATTATAAACCACTCTGTAGAGTTCATTAGTCCTGAGGGTTGTGACACAAATAAACAGGAAGGAAACTGGAGGCAGATGAAAGTGAACCTTCCTACGCATGGAAGGAAGAAAGAACATTATTTGTCATATCTGGCCGAATTTATTTGGCGGTATGTTAACCATGGAAAAGATTTGTTTATCGTATTTCTGATGGATGTTGCACGTGTTTACAAATCAGAATAGTATGACACGAAAATTTGCTTTGAACTAGTATTTCTGACTAAATGATAAGTGTAATGGTAAAATAGTATTTCTGACAGAACGATCAGAGTAATGTTTTGTTTTTTAATCCACGAAGTTCGTATCTGCATATCCGGGTATCGGCGTATCGACTCCTATCGGCCATAGTTTCGTACCCTGGGTCTCTCTTCTTTCCATCCTTGTATCTGAGCATCTGCCTATCCGGTCAAGTTTGGAGGTTACATGTAGCTTCAAAGTGGCAGGGTATTCGGCAGTAAGACCATTTTCATTGTAGCTAAGTTTACTTATGAATGAATCCCTCAGGCCATTGCTGTTTTTCTGCTTTGGGTTGACTTTTTGTTGTGGTCTTTAATGTTTCAATTGGACAACATTCTGGAATGGAAGGCAATTGCATGCCTTTGGTTAGTTGTTGAGTAGGCGCTATCTTTATGGCAGACTTGCCACAGTCAAGTCAACCTTTGTGCTTATTATATCCGTCCCTTTTTTAACCCACTTCAACAAAGCAATAAGGAGTTTACGAATTGACAATTTTCACACTACAACACTGTTGGGTCATGTCATAGTCTTGAATCGCCGTCTTGCAGAAATTTGAATGTATGATTTCTAATGATGACGACAACGTTTGTGGGTGCGCGCCAGGCTAATTTTCCCACTACTTTTGAAGTTTGTTTTCATTTCACAATTAAACCTAGATATGCCACCCTTTCAAGAGGGGGTACCCTGCAAACGCCAGGGCTTTTTTTTCTGAAAAAGTTGGTTTCACTAAAATAAGCACAGAAAGGCAGTGCATGGTCCAAATTTTATCAGAGTACAGATTGCTTTAATTGTTACGGACAGATATTTAAAATGTTTAACAAATGGTATTGAAGCAGTTGCTCTGGCAACCAAAACATGCAACTCCCCAAAAATTAGAAAAAAGAGTGCCACTTTCACAAAATGGCAAGTTAAATGTGAGAAAACACCATGAGTCAAAAGTGAGTCACTCGGCCTGATCGTGAAACTCATTGTGGCAAGTTGTTCAGCAAAGCGATTCTGGGACCGTGGTAACTTTGTCGCAATTAGTGGATTGGTGACTTGGTAAACACATGGCCTTCTTTTTGGCTCTTGTTGGTCAGCTTGAAAACTTCTTGACATGAGTGGCTTGAGTGGTGGTTTGAATGGTGGCTTGAAAGGTGGGAGCTTTTCTTGATCAACCCCTCCTTCGAGTTTTGGCGGGTTTCTCACAGTCCACTTCCGTAATGCTTCAAGAAGCTGTGGGAACTTCTATTCCTGCCAATCATCATCGGTACGGACTAAATCTCCTCAGATCCCTTCCAGCTTGTTCAGGGTCATTCGAACATACCCATTTATCTCTCCTAACTTGCCCATGGTTTCCAGGGACTGTACATTTGAGCACAGCTTTCATAGAACTGTAAGGTCTTGTTTGGGTTTGTTCCATGAATCGTCGGCAGAGACATAATACCGCTTACTTAAGCGTTGATAATCTCACTTTCTTTTGCATATTTTGTTTTCAGTATATTCTTCGCTCGTTCGTAGCCTTCTGTGGTAAACAGGAGGCCATCTGTTGAGTATTGAACATGTGGCTCCAAGAGTTCTTTGAAGTATGTAAACATCGTTCTGCTGCACCAATTTCCGCTGAAAACTGACCCCAAAATCGCAGCCAGTCGGCGGGAGTGCCTTTGAAGTGAGTGATGACAAGTTTAGGCAGCTTCGCGTTGATGTTTTGATCCCTCTTCTTGTCAATCTTCTTCTCGCACTTGAGCTTTTGCTCCAACTTGGCTTTTTCGAATCGCATTTCTTCTTCGTACTTTATCTCCCTGAGCTGTGCAGCACGCTCCTCTTCTTTTATCGCAGCTTGCGTTTCACTGCTCTGAAATTCCTTAATCGCTGCCCCGAGGTGATTGATTGTTTTCTCAAATTCACCCACGCCTTCAATATTCCCACTCCATTCCAGGATTTCTTCTTCTTTGTTCCCTGCTTCAAACATTTCTTGTACGGTAGTCTTAAAGTCATGGACCTCTTCCACCTTGTTCTTCAACGTATTCCGTAATATCTCCACGCTCATGTTTTTCTTCTCAATTGTGCTAGTTGTTTGGTCTTGCATAAGCTTGAGTAGTTAAAGCTTCGCGTCGATTGCTTTGGTTGGTGATTCCTGTTACAGCGTCCTGGCAGGGTCGCCACTTTTTGTCGTAAATGGTTAAACGGCAAACAACCACTTTGGTTTCACTTTGATTCTCCTTTATTCTCTCTGATCTGCTCTGATTATTTCACATCTCTTGATTACAATACATGTCCAACAGATTACATAATAGTTCAATGTTCAAGTAGTTCATATTTCAGTGTCTCGCAAAGTTCATGTTTCAATGTAACGCTTTCATCTCCGACACCCTGCCCAAGGCTTACCTAATATAGAGGAAAAAATATCTGCATTTATAGGTGCTTTTGCATTGGCACTAGTCAAGTTCTTGCCAACCAATTCCAAGTTTGCAAAACTAGAAAAGCAATCTTTGGTTAAAAATTGTTTTTGTTTAAAATGAGCTTTTGGCTACCACTCTCTAGTAAAAACAAAATCATAATAAAAACAATAGAAATGCTTGTGTGCAAGTAAAAATGCTAAAGTGAGGTTCAAAATAAAATTGAATATTGTCTTGGTAATGGTTTCGCTTTGATGTCAGCATGATTTATAGAAAGCCAACAAACACTGGTTTATTGCTGCATTTTCAAAGCCACACAGACAAGCGCTATAAAGATTGCCTGCTAAAAACAATGATCCATTGTGCATATGCTCTATCCTCAATGACTAAAGCCTTCAATCAAGAATGCATCAGATTGCGTTCCATCTTTACTCGACTTGATTATCCCTTGGCAATGATTAACTCTATCATTACCAAAACCATTCAGAGCCTTTCTTCAGGCATGAAAGAGAGAAAAACAAGGAAGACAGCCTTGTTGTGCGAGTGATTTTGCCCTTCAAAGATGAAATATCTGCTAATGTAGTTAAAAGGCAAATTAATGCGTGACCTTAGCCACATGATTAGTACCACACTGCAACCCGTGTTTACCAGTGGAAAATTAGAACAAGACCTCAAGCCCAGAGAAATCAAGCACCCAATTCTTAATCAACAATGCTTGGTTTACTCTTTTAAATGTGATCTGTAGGATTCAGATTGTCGGCTTTGCAGCTCGACAGCTCATGGGGATTTAAAAGAACATCCATCTATTGCATTTTCAGTATTTAAACACTTTTTATCATTTACTCTCTGACTTGCTAATGACGATAGCCTAATGTTGAAACGTCGTCAGCAAATTTTTAATGTTTTATCGCAATTTTTTATTGTTAAATAATATTAAATAATAATTATAATAATAATAATAATAATAATAATAATAATAATAATAAAGGCTATATTTCGGTATATCCTTGAAATGGCTCTTCGCCCGAATAAACTAAGCTAATCTAAACAACAACTAACAATTTATGATAATGTACAATTAATAATTATAATACAAAATGTATTATAATTATTAATGTATTGAGTAAGTGTATTGAGCAAGTGTATTAATGTATTATGTAAGTGTATTGAGCACTCTTTAGCAGTGTTAACTACAACTTCTCATGATTATAATACAAAGCATTTAGAATTTAGACTGAGGCAAATTACAATCAAAGAGATTTCAAAAAAGTAAAGGCCTGTTTAGAAATTGCTGTCCACACACGATTTTGTCCCTGAAGGCAGCATATTGAAGATCCGGGAAGCATGTCGTGAAAAGAGTTACTAACACACGGAACCACCAGGTTGACTGTACTATTAGTCGTCGCAGTGAAAAAAGTTTGGATCTGGGCTTTCCACGTTGATGGAGGTTTCAAAACAGATGGTACAATAGTAAAACCTTTAAAACACATGCAGGACAGTTGCTACGAAAAATTTGGTGCTGGACAATTCTTGGTCTGCTACTTGTAGGTTGTATACCAACTTTCTGTGAAAGATGAATTAACAAATTCTGTATATAATTAAACATCTGGGATGAATTGGCATCTGGAAAATAGTTGCACTAGTCTGTATCCAGCCCTGCCCAAGAACTTTTTGCATCGTACAACCAAGAAAGGATCAGTTTTCCTCACATGTTGCTGCACCACGCTTTTGTGTGGGTGTCTGGCCAGGTTTCTAATCTGGTTTAGTTTCTGGCAATTTCACAGCCAGGTTCTGTATCCCCTCACATTCCGCAGGTATACAGGATCATTTTCCACATTCTTCAAGGCTTCTTTGCAGGCCTTGTTTCTCCACCTCTTTCGCGCTTCGTTTCATATCTTTTTCAAATCGTCCTTGTCCTTCGCCGCCTTTCGCTTGTTTCTTACCATTTTACAGGGAGGAAAAATACAAACAGTGAAAGATATGTACAGTAATATACACAGGATAAAACATACAGAAGTGCGAATAATATATAAAGGGGAAAAATATCAACAGTCATCGGCAAAAAAGTGAACAGGTGTTAGATTGCACGAGAGATGTTTCCAAAGACACAGTTTAGAAGAAATGTGAATGCAATGATATGTGACAGGACAAACCAGTAATTCTATTGCTATGAATGGTATCCAAAACAAATTCATTTGTACAAACTTTGCCGGAAACCCTTCCATTATCTACACCTTTGCTTTTCACTAATTGGATATCATTTAATAGAGCTTTATTGTCCCATCACATGACTGGTCTATTCTTGGACTCTCAGTGTGTCTTTCTCAGGGGAAAAGTAAACTGCAATTATTCAGTGAAGTATGGCCGTTCCTCTGGCTATTTACAAGACACACTGATTTGTCCCTCTGTGGCAAAGAGTGCTGGAAACACCACATTGATGCACAGTCTGTAACTTTTTGCCTTGTTACAATGGCCAGGAAGTGATATGGTTTCTCACAACAATCAGGACAGCATGGTGGTCTGTAAATTATAAGCAATGGATAAGCGGCATTGTGGACAGCAACATCTGTGATTTCCCTCTGTATGAATCTTCGCATGATCAAAAATGTGTTTAAAAAGATCTTGAAAATGCTCATTGTACTTATGAAATCAGTCAGTAACACAGCAAAAATGGGTGATCTGTTGTGTTCTTCGAATGTTTGCCCAGACTTATAGTTAGGGTGGCTTCAGTTTGATGGATTATAACAGCCCAACTTCTAACTCTTTTGAAAATTGTTCTAAGATGTTTTTCCTTTCTCTGTTTACTGTTTACCTACTTTTACCATTCTATGTTCAGATAACAACAGCCCAAACTGGACTGACTACCCAAGTTAGACTGGTTATAGAAAAAATAATTAAAGCAAAATATGTTCTGCCTTCAGATAACAACAGCCCAAAATGGACTGACTACCAAGTTAGGCAGAACTGGTTATAGAAAAATAAGAGTTAAAGAAAAATTATGTTCTACCTTCAGATAACAACAGCCCAAAAATGGACTGACTACCAAGTTAGGCAGAACTGGTTATAGAAAAATAAGAATTAAAGAAAAATTATGTT
>Ga0126337_10001536_pt1 | contig 14053 bp, 10 predicted proteins | sample DipCmetagenome_FD_92527 | JGI IMG/M metagenome (GOLD analysis project Ga0126337, IMG submission 92527) | Coral microbial communities from La Bocana,Puerto Morelos, Mexico - Diploria C A metagenome | ecosystem: Host-associated > Invertebrates > Cnidaria > Coral | place: La Bocana,Puerto Morelos... | reverse complement strand
TTTAGGACCTAAATGAAAGAACAGAAGTAAAAGCCAAAAATGGTAAAAAATGGCCAGCCTTGGATGTTTTTGCAAAGTGCCTTGAATACTTCAAAAAAGTGGCAACAGATACCGTAAACGAGCGTCATCTGAAGTCACAAAAGGATAACCCCGATGCAGAAGTAATGTACAAACCTACACAGATTCAATGGGTTATAACAATTCCAGCAATATGGAGTGTTTCTGCTAAAGAGTTCATGAGAAAAGCTGCTTACAAGGTAACTAATATATGCAAACCTCGCACAGTTGGACTGGTTGCATAACTTGAATTGATTTAAATTTTCATTCGGATGAAGATTGTTTCATTACCATGTACGAAAAAGTTACACGCATTTCGATTAAAGTAATATATACTGAGATTTTGTGATATGTATAATTATACAAATCAAACTTTGCAAACTTAATTGCCTTATTATTCTTAGACACAGACACACATTCCCATGTTTTTTATTAATAAATATACGTATTATTGCACTTTTCATGGAAAGTTGTTAGTTTCTGTATTCGCTGATGTCAGCGAATTTCAGAAAACTTATGCATTTAAATGTAGATTAAAATCGTGTCTGACGTTTTGGTTTCCACAGGCAGGAATAGCAAGTCCTGAGGATCCTGACCAGTTGATTCTTGCTCTAGAACCTGAAGCCGCTTCGTACTATTGTAGAAAGTTGCCGTTCGACATGTTCAAAGGAGAACAGCGAAAAGACATAGTAAAAGAAACCCTGGACGAGGAAAATGTTCCTTACATGGTGGTGGATAATGGAGGTGCGCGCTTACTGTAACTTACTTCTAATTTACCTAATGATTGCACAGCTACCGATTAGAAAAGCTAGCGAGAAAATGCATGTTCAAAGAAAAAAGGTGCATTGGTTCAGAAAAAACGTCGTAGTCTTTAAGTGCGTGATTAAGGTCAGTAGTAGGACACTCAGTGGGGTTGATGTCAGTGTTGACAAAATATATTTTTGAGTCATTATTATTATTATTCTAGTAGTCAATATGGCAAAACGAACGAAAGGGAAAAGAAGATTTTTGTTGTTATTGTTCAGTGTTGTTGTTGTCATTTTCAAAACAAAAAGAAAGAAAAGTTTATGCTTGCCACTCAGATTGAGACACCTGTGCAAAAGTGATTTCTTTCTCTAGGTGGAACTTTGGATATTACTGTCCATGAGGTACAAGCCGTTGATGGTAAAATCTTAGAAAAGCACTGTCCCTCAGGTGGTCTTTTTGGGGGAATTCATGTGGACAGAGAATTTGAGAATTTGATGAGTAGAGCATTCGGAGAAGACTTCGTAAGAACATTTAAAGAGCAATTCCCGAGTGACTGGCAAATCATCATGAATCGTTTTGAGACTCAAAAGAGGGCAGAAGAAGACGTGGATAACGAAGAGATAAGTATTTCTCTTCCTTATAACTTCATCAAGTCTTGTTATCACGACATCGGAGAAGATGACGCCATCAATGAGAGGATCAGGCTTTTTTATCCTGAAAAAGTCAGTGTAAGTAGTGACTACCTGAATATCACAATGGAAACACTAGGCGACCTACACGATCCAATAGTGCGCAAGATTTCAGAGCACGTTAAAGAGTTGCTATCTAAACAAAGTCTTCGAGATGTCAAGACAATGTTTCTTGTCGGTGGTTTTTCTGAAGCTCAGTTTTTGCGAAGAGAATTTTCTCGCAGCTTTTCTGACAAACGCATTCTCATTCCAAAAGACCCCCAACTTGCCATAATTCGAGGCGCCTTGGAGTTTGCTCAAGATCCGACTTTGCTTCGAGCAAGGGTCATGGGCAAGACTTATGGTGTAGGTACCTGGACTACGTTTGATCCTGAAAAGCATCCGCAAGCGAAACAAGAAGTCCGCCCACATAAAGTGTACTGTCGTGACATTTTTGAAACATTGGTCAAGAAGGGTGAACGAATAGATATCGAGGAAAGTCGAACGCACACTTTCTTTCCCGTCGATCCCAACTCAACCAAGAACTCTTTCCGTTTTTATAGCACAGATCAGGAAGATGCTGAATTTATCACCGACTTCGGAGTTGTAAGTGAAAACGTTCAAATTTCGATTCCATCTCCTGACACCACCAAAGGTCTTAACAGAGAACTAAGATTAGATGTAAAGTTTGGTGGCACCGAATTAAAAGTGCAAGTCACTGATGTTGAATCAGGAAATGTTAAAACAGCATCCATTGAGCTCGTGGCTAGAAAGGTTTTGCATTCTCGTTTCCGTTAAACAGAACATAAGTGGACAGGAAGTGTTGTTTGGTAGGAGCTCCCGTTTCGGGAAGGAGCGAATACCGTCAACAGTCTTATGCAACAACATTGACATCATTTTTAGATTTCAATTTAGTCTGTTTTTAGATTTAACTTTGTCCTCTACTATAAATGGCAAATTGAACACTTTCACTGTGACTACTGTGGTATGTAAATTGTTATGCCGTGACAAACCTCCTAGTGATAGAACCGCAAAGGTACTGGCATTTCCTTCTTTCTATTTCTTTCTAACTGGAAAGAATAGACTTGCTGAAGGCATTGAAATTAGTGATTGTCTTGTTGCAATGTAATTCGTGGCAATTTAGTACTGAAACTTCTTTTCATAGTTTGAACTGTAAATAGTACTTTCGAGAAAGCGTGTCAGCCGGATCAATTGTATGATAGAAAACATCAGTTAAACGTTTAAACTTTTTATTGGGCCGATATTGGCTCATTTTAAAACAAGTTGATCTTAGGGTAATATCAAACCTCGCTCAAAATCTGTAATAATGTTTATCGCCATACATGAAGTATACACGAAGTAGAAGATCTATCTTTTTTACTGTTATAAAAGAAACCGGGGACCTTCCATATAAAATGGACGGGCTCGTCGTACCATTTAAGGGTTAACCCTTTAAGGCCTAAGGGGTCTCCCTGTGACGATTAAAATCGTCTGGCGTTAGACAGAATAGAATCTATAAGGCACTCTTAGGGCTTAAAGGGTTAAAAAGCGCTTTTGGTATCTATTAGGGTATTCAGCCTCAAAACGTCCACAGTAGGAGATTTGGGGGTATCTTTGAGGTTATTGAGCCGAAAAAAATATGACGAGATATTTGACAATCAACTGATTTTTTTCTGATTTTTACTATTTACGATCGTCTTTATCGCTATTAAAAATTAATTGGTACCTCTTGGAGGTTAAAAAGTTTCAAACAACGCCCACAAATCACGATCTTGGTACTTCTTAGGGTTTTAATTTGAAAATTCTGTGGAGCACCAGCAGTGACGGTTTAGAGAAATCCCATTGGATAAATAAACCGAAAAATAAAAAGAAAACGCAAATACTTTATGCAATCACGTGTAAAAAGTAGTAGACAAAACCTCGTTATTAAGTGTAAAGTATCCAGATCGAATTGAAATTTGGTGTATTGGTTCTCGGTTAGAAGCACCAGATGACATTGAAACACTGAAATCAATGGGTAATCAGCTTGGTTTTCAAATTGAAATAAAGTATCATTATTGCGTCAGATAAAGGCGGCCATGTGGGGAAGTGCCTCAGTGGGATACCTTCTCCTGCATACGTGAGGGGATGAAATGCGCATTGAGGTGCATTCTGGTGCATTTTTGGAGCCCAAAAGTGATTTTGTTAGAGGCCCCTATACACTTTATACAGAACTTCAGAATGCTTTTCATTCCAGTGGTACTTGTTACATTGTACTTGCAAATCTATTTCATTCAACTATAATAATAACATGAGCGAACTGTAATTGTATTTTTTCAATTAAAATGTAATTTCAATAACAAAGTTTCAGCATCAATGTCGTAACGAAAACGAGCTGCAGATGAATCAGAAGGATTGAGGCGATTACTCGGGATATCTTTTTTCGCATACATGAAATCAGCGATCTGCTTCAATTTTTCGATTTTCGTTTGCTTTTAATAAGTAACATCTCGTGACGCGGAAGACTGCCTTCGTATTCTCGCCGTGGGCGCGTGCTCAGCTGAATTATAAGTCGATTCACTGTCGATTGTTTCATCATCGCTGTGGAAACTAGAACAGCAAATAATGTTTGTTAAGCTCTTTGCCTTCGTGACCTCTAAACGGTGGCAATAAAAGACAGCCAGTCTGCTACTTCCCCTTTATCGTGGAAAATGTGATACATGTGCACAACGCCCACAAAAATTCTCTCGCTTCGTAGTTCGAAAGGTACATAATAGTTGTACTGTTAAATTTTTCGCTGTTTTATTTATTTCCTCGGAAAGATCAGATCATGATTACGTTGGTGAAACAAAACTGAGTATGAACTTTGACAAAAAGTACCCGGTGCAAATGCTTGAAGTAGCCGTTAAGGGTCGGGTGCCGGTTTGGTTTGAAAACCCTGAGTCAGAAAGCAATGAATAATTGATAGGTTGCAAAATGTTTAGTCGTCGATTACTCATCGATGACATCGATGGGTAATCGATAGGGCACCGAACTTTTAGTCGTCGATGAGTAATCGATTGGCCACAAAATTTTAAGGCATCGATTACTCATCGACATTACCGAGTAATCGATAGGGCACCGAATGTTTAGTCGAGAAGCAATCAATAGGCCACAAAATTTTTAGTCATCGATTACTCATCGACATTACTGAGTAATCGATAGGGCACCGAATGTTTAGTCGAAAAGCAATCAATAGGCCACAAAATTTTTAGTCATCGATTACTCATCGATGTTATCGATGAGCAATCAATACTGCCACTTTAGTCGTCGATGACTGATCGAGAGGCGATGACCGATCGAGAGGCACAACATTTTGACTCATTGATTTGTCATCGATTATTGATATCATCTACCATCGATTAGTTACGTCATAGTTATTAGAGGGGACTAACTATGGTTACGTCTGGAAGCAGATAACTTTAAGAAAATGGAACACAAGTTCGATTTTAAAACGATTTTTTTTTTTCGGTCCTTTAACTATTGGCCTGGTTACCAATAGATAAGATATGAGGGAAAATAATATTTTTATTCTGTCCTGTTTAGAACATAAAAATTTTTATTAATAATTTTTTGTTTCAATGAGTGATTCAGGCGTTTTTTTCACTGTGTATTATATGCCTTTCAATAGCTGGCACAATTTGAAAAGTGTGAGGCAAGTGAAATTCAAAACTGATACTTAATTGATTGCCTCTTTACTTGAGAACCTCGCAAAAGAGCTAAAAGATTGGCTGTAGAAAAGAATAAACCAAATTCTGCTCTTTTAACTGTGTATTAAATGCCTTTCAGCCATCTGAGTGTCGCGCGCGAGCTGAAGTTCAGCTCGCGCGCGAAACCAAATTAAAGTAACCGAGAGTAATTCAGTTCTAGAGTCCTGGCCCGGGTTGTTCGAATGGTGGATAAATCACTATCCATTTACCCTGTAAATGAGCTGGCCTATTCCACTCCTGTTCAGCCTATAAACCATAAAAACATGTGGTTTAGTGCTTAAATTTAACGAACTGAAGAATGCCAGTGACATTTGCTTTCACTCATCTTTCCTTCATCAGAAAGCAATCTTACGAACATTTTACTTAATTTCATTTTATTACAAGCCTGCTTGGTTGCCATCCAACCTATTTCAACAACAAACAAGTTAAAAATTAGTGTGAACCATTTGGGAACAATATACAAATTGAACCTGACAGAAATGTCTGAAAACATTTTGATTTTTTTTTGACATGTTTGCTGACTTTGATCTTTTAAGAAAAGAACGTCCAGATCATCTTAAATCGTTATCATTACATTAATAAATATTTTACAATGGAATATATTAATCTGTTATTAACTATTTGGCACGTCTTTTTACACTCGCATTTCTCTTTCCTAAGTTCACTCTGTCAAGTTGTTCTTGTGTTAACTTAAATCAATTGCTCTGTCATAACACAGACGCTCTATTATAACATCATTTTTGATATTAACCTAATACTTTGGTCCTTGGTTCGTTGCAAAGTAGAACGAAAAGAAACGAACCATGACATTGTTCATTGCATATTAATTTGTACATTACTCAGCAATGTTGAATGTCTTATTGCTGTGACAGATGAAAGCAATATTTTCAAGCATAAATACAGTAACTTAACCACCACAGAACACATAACTCCTAGAGTCGTCAAACTACAAGTTTGATGTGCCGATCTAGCGAATCCTTTAACAATGCCTCTGGCTATGTATAGTTTGCGCTTGTTCATCTGCATAAATCACTTTCCAGACGTCTCGACCGCAAGTTTTTATTGAAATTTGTTTTATATGGCGTCAGTTTGCTTTTGCCCAATTCAGTTTTCACAGTTGTTCCAAGTTATTTTGCAGTCATGCAATTGGTCAAAGTGTCGAAGATTTCTCCAATCTTCCGCGGCAGAGCGAAAATTATTTTCATCTCTTTCTCTTCAACTGAATCCACGTTCCAAATCCTGTGATTCGTTGTTGTCTGGTCGCCGTTAATCGTGCTTGAATTTTGCGATTCCTTGTAGGCCGTTCTGAACGCCATCGTGAGGGCGGCCACAACGCATCTCGCGTCTTCATTTGAACCGCAGAGAAATGCATGGCACTCCAACCGCCTGGGAGAAGACGAAGACAAATAATTGAACGCAACCACTTTGGGAATCTTCTTGTAACTGGCGCAGAACAAAATCTTCCGTAACTTGAATATCTTTTCGTTATTGTTGCTCCTCAGTGAAACACTGTCTTTGGTAACAATCAATTTTGCGTTGTCTTTCTCGTCCAACGCGCAGCCTTTTTGATAAAGGCGGGCGATATTTTCTAATGTCCTTGTCTGCGGATACATGGCGTTCTGACTCCCTAGATACTTCACATTGCACGTGAAATCCGCCGGTTTTGTTTGCACTTCCATGACGTCCTTCTTCGTCAGCGATGATTTTTTGTCGATGCAAATTTTTAACTAGAATAACTTACTCCCAAATTGTAGAACTTTGTTAGGATCAGTACATCAGCTCCAAGCGTCTCTGGTACACAATTAAGTGCCTGGTACAGCTCATGTGCTCATTGCTTATGAATTCCCTTGAGTTGCTGTCAAACAATTAGAGAAAGCATTATTGTTTTCATTTGCGAACGATTAAAGGGCATCTGAAATGCTTTATGCTTCCTTTGGGAGTTGTCCACCAGTATAAAAGAATACCCAAACAATAGAATGCGCGCACCGTGTTAACGTAATGAAAATTTGGTCGCGTACTCGACCTAGCGACCTTCTAGAACTGACGCCTTTTGCGTGTTATTTTAAGCTAATCTTGAGATATTGTTGTATGCTCATGGATTGATATGTGGCTTTATATTTGGGCTTTAGCGCGTTCGACACTTCTGAAAGATTAAAATAAAAATGAACATATTTGCATTGCAAACTAAAATTGAAAATCTTTATTATCGCATTGTTGGCCAAGTGACCATTAAACAAAAGAAAAATAATCAAACGACACGACGAATAGGAAATGTGAAATATGTTTTCGTTGAATTTTCTCCCAGTATTATGTTTTTGTTTTGCGTCAAAACGTGAGAAATAACAGGAAATCTAGTTAAATTGAAATTGTCAAAGATAATTCAAGGGAAATATATTCACACTTCGGGCACGGAAAGTGAAAATCGAGATGCTTCAGAAACGTTTAAAGTTTTGGTTTTTTTATTTCAAAACACGAATATATATTTCAGGAAGTGTGATTCCTGTTTTTTAGGAAAAACGCGATTAGTTGAAAAAAGTTTTAGAGTTAAAGACAATGGTTAGATTTAATCAAGTTTTCATTTAAAACACCAGAAGCTTTTTTACATTTCAATTAATATTTCATTTTTTCGCAAAAATGTGATGGTACAGGATTGCTGTCAAATGCCATTTTAATCAATGAAGTCTGAATATTGGACATTTATTCAACGCTGAAAAAAAGATTTTGCGCTCGCAAAACAGTGAATGTTTATGAGATGTTCTCATAAGCTAGTGTAAAATGAACTGACACCTTGAATTAACTCAGACAAAATATTTCGTGTAAACGTTTGCAGTTTTTAGCCTTTTAAAGGGTAAATTGCCCCAGGTTTTAATAAAAAAGAAATTCCGAATTAATTAGCAAGATGCGTTAGCTTGTATTTTGACGTTTCCCAGCTCACAGAGAAATGGAGAAAAGTGCAAATCTCGTTCTTTGTTTTGAATAAAAGTTGATAAAGCCGACTCATTACTCCTCAAGCTTTTAAATCGCTGAGCAAACACTCTTCATTTACAGACGTCACAACTACTCCCAGTTAATGGCCTTTACGTGAGGAAATCCATGATTTTATATACGTATGAGAAAATTAAGTTTTCTTCCGTCAGTGCTGAATTTTATCGAGTGGCACTCTAGTTTTCCATTACCTGTACCATCTGACAGAGAAATTTTGCATCTTAATTCTACTGTTGGTTTTTATTTTTTTCTGCAGTCTCTTTACTGAATCATATCTTAATAAAATAACTTGTATGTGGAATTTTTCTTCTGGTTTTTTTTTTTTTTTGCAATCATGCGAGCATACTCGCCATATGTCGAGGGATGATTTCAAATTGTTTTCCAAAACGCATTATCTGCCTGATCAGTAGCATGCTGAAGTTAATTTTTATTTTCATATTCTACATTTCCTACGAATTACACTCGAGGCAGTGAAGTGCAGTGCAAAGCAGTTCATCTAGTGGCCAGGCATTAAAAACAAAATCCTCTTTCTTTTGGCGACCAAATGAGCGGGCCCCGTTCACACAAGGCTGGAGGAATTTAAAAACGGAGGTTTCACTCTGAAACGCATCCACTGTTTTCCATTCACACTGCGCCGGAGAAATTTGAAAACGCAATAATCACTTGTCATTTTGCGTTTGTGTTTGAGTAAAACTCGAGCAGGGAAATTCCATATTTATCGTAAGGTCATTGTTTTCGAAAAGCTTCGTTTCAGTTCAGTTCAGTGCAGTGCTCTTGTCAAAAAAAAAGGAAAAAGACTGGCTATTGCAACGCCTGAAAAATTGTAAGGCAACCATTCGTTGTGTATCTGGCCTAGCCTGTTTCAAGCTCTCGCTCAGTGGGGACGGAAAGCGGGCGGGCGACGAGCGTTGTCTCCTCGCGTTTTCCGGCGATCGTCCCAACAGACAGCCGAGAGCCTGGAACAGGCAAAGCTGGCCAGCTCTGACAATCAACCATGACCTTACAGGAGAAATAGTAAGAGTCACTGGGCACATTTCATAACAGAAACACAAAATAACGTGTATACCCCTTAACCACCACTATACTGTAACAAAAGCAACCGATGTTCCGAGCGTTTTGAACTATAAGCATTTTCTTGGCGTAGAAAAAGAATGAAGACATCATTGCGCTGCGTTTTTTTGTTTTTTATTACAAAGAGCTCCCTTAGGGTGCTAATTAATAGTGACACTCAGAACTTTAGCTTTGAATCTTAAACGACGGCTAATTTTCCTTAAAGTAAATGAACAAATGGTTTCTTAAGAAATTGCTTTGTTGCGTGGGAGGGCTAGTAACATCCTTGGTTAATTTTCGTCAACTTGACATTCATAAATGCAAAATACCCGACGAACTGAATTTGAGGAGCTGACGTTTTGATCGTTAGCCTTTATTATTGTGCTTACTTTTGTGTTTTCGATTACGCCTGCAACGCTTGTGAGACCCAGGCTGTTGGTGTTACATTCATTCGGACTCTATCTTCTATGTCATTCTATAGCCAATTTTACATAGAAACTGGAATTACTAATTAACCAGCTTGCCGCACGTCATTGAACATCAATGAACCAATGAACCGTATAGGTCTTCGCGAAACATCTTTGTGTTTTTTATAGATTCCAGCGCACTTGATTTTTTTTTATCACGGTCCATTGAACGGTGTAATGAACAAATTTAAATGACGCATACGAGACTGCTGGAAAATTCGTTGGAAACAGAACCGTTAAATGAAGGCTTACATCAGGATTTCTAGCTCTCCTAAAATCACTCGAAACTAACATAGGCCTCGCAACATAAAACGGTTATTTTTGTATTTCTATTCAATGTGATATTGTAAGGGTGAGTTATAATTAGCCCAGCCTCTCAACTAAAGTTACTGGGTTGCTTGCCCACGGGCTTCCATATTCCCTTTTCCTGTGACGCAGGAAGTTCAACGTGCGTGAGTAGGCATACAAGATGACATGCAACATTAAAGACGCGACCAAGTTTTTTTTAAGGACCTCCTTTTACCAGTTCTATAATCGGGACGTGAGCTGAGTGTCCTTCCGGTGGAACTCGTTATCACCGGAAGGATGTTATATGGAGTAGGAATTTCGGGATAGTTTGCGTGGTCAAGTTTTCTCGGAGAGATATTTAAAATTTTAGTTTGAGTCTAGAGCACAGTGCTTTTCTAGTGAAAAAACTGGGGGTCAATTCTTCATGTTCGAATTGAAAATGGTAGCAAAATCAATAATGGGTCTGAGACCCCTTTCGAACGACCCCGCGCGTGCGACCGCCAAGAAAGCCCGTATGTAACATCAGACGTTTCTTGCTCTTTTAGTTAGGAGTTGAAATTCTTCCATTTTCGCTTGTGGAATTCTACTAGTCGTATAGGAGGTAGCGTAGAGCGACTAGGAATACTACTCCCCCCTGGATGGGATGTTAGTCCATTACAGGGTTACCCCCAGCCCAAGAGCACAACACAATGTCCCCGGCCAGGGTTCGAACCCGGACCGCTGGATCCTCGCGCCTCCCACATAGGTTTGTCTAGGAGTACCTAAATTATAAAGGCGACACACGCACGTGGCCAAAATAAACTTTTATTTACAAATAGTAACAAATCTAACTTTCCCTTTAAAGTGTACCTTGAAAGTAAGTGAAAACCTTGTACACTCCATGTCCATTTCTATTATTGAAACTTCACGACTCGTATATAACGTGATTTTCGCCAGACGGTGTTTGCAGTGCGCCCTAATCAAAATTCAATAACCTAACAAAATCTGACCATCCCAAAAACTCAAGCAATATTTTGTACGACATACGTTGCTAAAAAGAAAACTGGAAGAAGTGGATTCCTAATTAGATAGAGTTCTATTTTTGATCATTGTGATAATTGTGTGCAAAACACGATGATATATTGACAGACTTTAAAATCACACAAGCAACCGATTTAATCTAGGCTAAGTACCGTATAAATATATAGCTTAGTTACCTTAAATAGAATTATTTGGGATTCCAGCCAACAAATTTACATTCCCACTTCATGGCTTGCAGATATTCGTCTAGTCTCGGAAGATACACAAACGTCAGTTGAACCTCGCTGCAGCCGAAATCCGCGTTACAGATATTACTTATCGATCAGTTTGTTTTTGTTTTTTTTAACTGGAATCCAGGGCCGTCGTCACTAGTAACAGCAAAGCCAAGGCAGTTATTTTTTTTCGTTTTTGCTGGTTCATCATTAACAACCTTAGTTCCTAGGAAGAGAATTTAACTTGGACACGAACATTATCCGAGTCATACAGTTTTTTCTGGCTACGGCCCTGAAACCAGCTTAATTTCCTTCGCTTAATCGATCCAGTTTGGGTTACTTATTGCTAAAATAAAAACTTCTTTTCATTTTTGAGAGCAAATATTGACTTGCAACTATAACTCAGTGTGACGCAATGGATCAAAGACTCCACAAGAAACTGATAAAAATTTGAGATAATTCCGCGCACTGCAAAAATGGACCCAAGAAAAATACTCTAATCTACTCGTGCGCAGTAAAACAGTTCCCTTGTTCACGCCTGGACTTTGAACCCGAGGAAACCATACCAAACTACTATGCTGTCAATCATGTTGTCTTCCGCCAATTATAACAGACCTAACATGTGCCCATAATGGACTAACTAGTTTCTACTCTCCGCGGATCTATGATTTGACATAATTGTTTAAGAAATTTTGTGTCCATTTGAAGACTGCGTATAAAATTAGAAATTCACGGAAAAAACAAAAACAAAAGTAGAAATAGTACCAGAAGCTATATTATAATCTTCTGACACCAACTAGTGGAAGTGTGACGGCTAAGAAGTGTATCATAACATCCATGCTCTCATTTAATAACTCAGCGTTTTGATAACGAGTGCTATTTTTCGTATAATCTCGTAGTTTCCAATTCGAGCTTGAATGTTGGGTTTCTTTCAAATTTCCACTCTCTTATACCATAGAGCAGTCGTAACCGGCAGTTTTCTGCCAAAAAAGGCACCAATTTCCCTGACTAACCAGCTTAATACCAATAAACATGGCCGCGATGCATACCTTTTCCAATATTTGCAAATAAAAACCAATATGGCTATTTTAAGCGCGCCCCACACCCACTCGTACAGTTGACTGACCGAGAAGAGACTAGGGACAAGAAATACACACTAGCTACCAGTCTCCTACAGTCTAGCGTCCATTTGATAAAGAACCGCATTGTCATTCAATTCGTTAAGCGATTCAAGTTCTTCCCTAGTTTCAACTATCGTGACGTCGAAAGGACTTCCAGGTATATGTTGATCGGCCCACTTGATGTTGATTATATAACGCCCTGCTTCAGTAGGGTTGTATCGGACTCCGATAGAACGTTCCTTAGACGTGTCCCGGTACATTTCCACCTTGAAGGCCCCTCGAGGTCCATGGATTCTGATCTTAAGCGTTCCTGGTCCTGCACCTTTGGTTTCCACAAGAAATTCCCCTTTAAAACTCCTCAACAATCCATTTTCCAATCCAGGACCTGACAAAGAAAATTAGAAAGTCATGCGTCCCATAATGATTTGAAGAAATATTTAGAGATTATCAATGTCATTTGCATTGCATAACTAGAGGACATTTTAAAAAAATATGCGATCCTCTCGTTATATTTAAAAAATTTCTAGGTCGTTTTTATCACTTCATTTTTGTCCGTCGAAGACAGCAGACTGGCTGTTGAAAGCTCATAATTTTAAATTACTTTACCAGAGAACGTTTTTACCCTTTTTACAATGAATCCTGGTATCGGATCTTCAATATTTTTAGAGGACATTTTACTGAAGGCACATACCATACACACGGACTTTGCTAGGATCAGGGGGCTGTCCCACGCGCACCAAAAAGGGGCTTCCATGAACCGGTCTTCCACCCCACTCTACGTACACAAGATGATTCCCAACTTCGGTGGGGAAGATCTGTACTTGGTATGTAGAATCCTTGTTGTCAAACACCGAGCAGTCGCAGTCCTTTGAAGGTCCCTGACAGCGTACGTAAAGCTGACCCGGGCCCGCATCCCTGCTGTTGATATTGAACCCCATGGCTTGACCCACTGTGGCTCCGGCACCCTCCTTGAGCATGCTCCCTGATGGTCAAACAAGTAAAACCGGTTCAAAAGCGCCTTCTTGCCGTTGATTAGTTTGTTTGTCCTATTTTTGCGTGAATATTTCTTAGTTATGGACGGACTATTATTTTTTACGGAGGTTTTGGGGAAGAGGGTTGGCAAATTCCAAAAACAATTCCTGTGCAACAAAAACTGCTGAAAAAAATTGTGCAAGGGGAGCCCTTGGGAAAAAAACAAGTACTTACTACTATCATAATAATAATAATGATAATATTAATAACAATAATACTAATAATACTAAATATAATCATTAACATATTTAAACAGCGAGTCCAGTTCACAAAAAAATGCTCTCCAGTGGGGTCCTGCATTAAATTAATAATGTAATTAAAATAAAAGTTGAGTTAAAAGTTTAAAAGCGAAAAGCTGAAATACGGTTAAAGTTATAATTTGATTTCTGATGTTGAAAAGGGTATTGCCAACACAAACAAATCATGCAGGACCTAAAGGTGTGAAACATTTCACGCCCCCAAAAAGTGCCAAACTACTCCGTTCCCCCCCCCCCCCCCCCCCCCCTGCCGGCCCCCCCCGTGCCTTTCCCCTTTTTGTGTGTTGATTTAAGTAAAAAATGCCACAAAAAAAAAAAAAATGGAGGGGAGCACCACGCCGGGGGTGGGGGGGGGGGGGAAACGGAGTAGTTTGGCACTTTTTGGGGGCGTGAAATGTTTCACACCTTTAGGTCCTGCATG
>Ga0126337_10001535_pt1 | contig 14056 bp, 3 predicted proteins | sample DipCmetagenome_FD_92527 | JGI IMG/M metagenome (GOLD analysis project Ga0126337, IMG submission 92527) | Coral microbial communities from La Bocana,Puerto Morelos, Mexico - Diploria C A metagenome | ecosystem: Host-associated > Invertebrates > Cnidaria > Coral | place: La Bocana,Puerto Morelos... | reverse complement strand
ATGCTAATTACGAGGAGACATTTCCGAAATTAAAACTGTGTTTTTAAATGCGATCGGATATTAAATTCAATTGTGTAATTAATTAAGCACTGCTTATCAGTGTCGTAAGAGTTGCGATAGTCGCACGGTTTCGCTCTTTTCCCGTCGGCGACGATATTAACCCTGTAGGTCAATTAAATCATTTCTTTCGGTGCGTTGCTTATCGTTCAAAGTGCCAAGTTCTGATAAATTAACATTACCCAAAGCGAAAGCGATGATTCTTACAGTTAAAACTGAAAAAATTTAAAGGTTTTCTGTCGTCGTAGTCATAGGTAACAATGCCTTTTCGTTGTATTTCTTGTTGAATCGCAGAGCTGCTTTGTTATTGTCGCGTAAATCCGTGTGCAGGAGACTTGCATCTTTCTCTGCATGCAGCCGGCTCGATCTGGTTCTGCGTGTGCTTTCAGAGATACGGCTGCTTCCTCGCTGACGCCGAGACAGCGCAGTTCTGAAACCCCGTCTGTAATTCTCGTTGAAAATTACGTAAATGTAGGGATTCACCGCCGAGTTAGCGTGTCCGAGATATAGAGTGAGAAAATCCATTTCGTATGGCAGACCGCAAACATAACGATCCGATTCGGCGAACATCATGAACATTCTCACGTATAACGGAAGCCATGATAACGCGAACACGATGACAACCGTGACGAGCATCTTCAGGACTTTCCTGTTGGTCTTGTCTTTGTTTTCCTGATGCGAAGAGAGTTCTTGCCCCGGTGCTTGCCTTCGCCACAGTTTCATCATGATCACCGAGTAAAGAGAGGCGATCACTGTCAAAGGCAAGGCATACAGCAGAAAGAACAGCGCAATGGTGTAATCTCTCGGAGCTTTGCCTCCGTCAAACGGGGGACCCCAAGTTTCTACGCACTGGGCGACGCCTTTCTCACCAGTTATTCCCAAAACGTAAAGTTGAGGGCCTGAAATTATGATGGATGACAGCCACGATGCTGCGATGATACCTTTAGCAACACGAAACGTAATGACGCGTTTTAACGGCCTGAAAATGGCGAAAAAGCGATCGAATGCGATCACGCTAAGCGTGAAAACAGAAACAGAGACGGAGAGGGACTGCGTGAAGTTGAGGAGCTTGCAAAGGACCTCTCCTATCCAGCCACCTACAGCCCAAACATCCAGCCCTTTAATAATCCAGAACGTTGTTGGTATCATGTTGAAGAAGGTAGTCAAGAGATCGGCAAGAGCCATATTGATGATCAGGTAGTTTGTAATAGTTCGCATTCGTCGGTTTCTGTGGACGACGCGCACAACCATGGCGTTTCCAAACAGAGAGAGCAACATCACTAAAATATAAGCAGCTGCTTTGATGCCTTTCACATGCTTGTTGGAATTCGAGTCTGGGCAAGACGGGTAATCTGGAGTCGTTAGCGCAGGCGGCACGCTAGATGCCGGTAGAGTTTCGTTGACCATGACGAGCGACAAGAAGAAGACCGCGGAAAGAAAAAAGCAATTCGGCTCTTGACAAACGGCGAACTTCCAGGCCGTAAAGTGGGCTTTTACACTTGATTAGCGCCGGTCACTTTTAAGGGCTTTTTAAGTTTTACCTTTCAGCGAGATGATTAATCCTTCTTAGAGATGAACACTCTCCTGACAGCTAGCCGCGGAGTCTGACAGAAAGAGGCGCATTACTTGAAAGGCGATCGAAACAAAACAAGACCTGAAAACAAAAAATCTGCAACATTATATGTTTGTGATATGTTTACAAAGGCTCGGTTTTAAAATGCAAATTCTTTCGTTGATGAACGTTGTGATTTAGGTGTAAATTAAGTTAAGACGCTTTTCTGATCAAAGTAAATCCCATGACATGCTCGCCAATTTTGGAAATTGAATGCGGATATCGGCTTTGACTCTCGGAGCTTTTGTCCAATAGATGCAGATAAACACAATCATAACATAATGTAGTTTGTAATCTTTCGTCGATTTTTTTACTTTTCACTCTATTTGAGCATGTTTAAAAGAAAACCTCAGACCTTGAAGGGATCGATAAAATCCGGTGGAAACTTTCACTTAAAAGTGTGGAAGAATAAATCATTTATAAGTCATGAATACGACAAGAAAGTTTGCATCTTTGCGGAATCTTATAGTAAAAAAGGAAAATAAAACAAACCTGCATCTTTCCAAAAAAATGCAACATCAGTTGCGAACTGGCCTAAAGAGAGTCACCGATTGCTATAAAAAAGGAGGGAAAAAATCAAGCAAGTGGACTAATGAAATGGCCTGTTTTTATTGGCAATAAATTCGGTAAATTTCAAGAATTGATACGAGAAGAAAACATCTGGTTTTCATATCGCCGATCCACAATCTTTTCACGAGTCTAAACAACTCACAATATTCTGATACTTCGCCTAAAGCTATGAAATAATTATCAGTAATCAATAGTTGTCCAAAACCTAAGCAGGCAAAATAAGCCTCGCTTGGTTCGAAGCAGGCATTATCTCGAAGAATACAAATTCTCTGACTTGTTAAAAGTATTGTTACGGACAAAGTGAGATTGATATGTGTTTTTTATTAAAAACACGATTGTTTGTCTAGGGCCAACTAAGATTTTCCGTCTTTTGCCCTTTGTGGCTTGTGGCCTTTTTTCTTAGATAAAACAATAATTTACGGACTTTGTTGAGATTCTCCAAAAGTATGGCATAGTGATATTTCCCTGATAAAGCAATCATCATATTCTTTGTTTTCATGCGAGGGACATGCCTATTTTTAAACGCTGAATTATGCGGTAAATGAGTACCTACGCAGGAAAATATCTTGTTATCAAAACGGAAATCCCCCATTAGTAAGCCAAACGCATGACAGGCATAACTATGAAATTCATATTCCTTATTTACGAGCGAGAAATACACATATTACTTTATGGCAAATCAAAAAGCCGTCTTCTGAAGAACGAAGCAAGCAAACGGTGAACGCCTCACAATCAGCCGTCAGTTGAATCAAGGCATCAATCATCAATTACTTGCTTTGGTGTTCAAAAGCTAAGCATTAGAATCACAGAGCATTCCGCTTTGAACTTGCCGTATTTAATCCAAATAAATATGCGAAACAAAATGTTTTCTTTTTCTCATAACCCCTCAATAAAGGAAATTATTTCCAGTTTTTGTTCTTTTACATTTTAAAGAAGACGTGACAGAGAACTTTTATCAAAGCGCGTCCGCTCGCCATTCTGAAATCTCGTACTCGGGACTCGCCGGCGAAGAAAAGTCGAGCGGTTTTGCAGACAACAAAAAATCTCGCTTAAAGGAAGAACAGCACTTTTTGCTACCATTGGTGCTCGACCGATGTTACGGCCATGTCAGGGAACTGTTATTTCAAAGAAGTTTCAAAATTAAATGTCGCATGTCTCGGTAAAAAAAGAATTCTCAGTCCGATCTTCTAATAGATGGTGGCCTTGTAGGGTACGAGGTTGTTGTGAGACAGTGAACTTGCAGTCAAATCAAACCTTAATTGACAGAAACCTTTAAATTACCACAACTACAAGAAAGAAAATAAGAGGAAAGAGAAAATGCTATTACTGCAGGCGGAATGAAGAACGATGACATTCTAACATTACAGACACATTCTAACATTATTCAGACACGTTCGTTAAGCGTGAAAATTAAAGTTCCTTCAATAAGTTCTTTTGTGAAGTGTGAATTGAATTAGCTTTGAGTACCATAAGGGAAACATAGGTTTTGTTTTCATTTTTGCTTTGTAGATAAAACGAATAAATCTTGCAATCAGGCGAGTCCTTCCGGGCTCCGTATTCACTTATAGTGAATGCACACATTCATCCCGCGGGTCCAAATTCATGACCCGCGCGAGATTATCTACACAGGCACAAACGTTGACAAACAACCCGTTGTGTCTAAGGAAGAGTGAATTGACAACTAAAAGAGCAGTATTGAATTAATCTTTTCATTAAACAACCTGCTCTATCATTTTAAGCTACTTTTAAGTTGTTAAAACTTAGAAATCCATCTTGTTACATAAACAGATGAGATGCCGACAAGCGCCTGATACAAGAAACAGAAGCCTCATCAGCCGTTTAATCCATTGCACAGTCATTGAGCAATCTTCAGGACTAATTTGCGTTCGCTGGGCTTAATTTCACCGGCCATGTGTAGGGCAAAAGCCCCAATAGGCAACATTTACCAAGAATTTCCTTAGAGCATGTGCAAGAAAAAGGAGAATTCAAAGTCAACTTGTCTAAACAGTATTCTCATTGTTTAATAGTTCTTTTATTATTTTTATTCGTTTTGTCTAAATGATTTTCAGGATTTTGAAGAATTTATCTGAGCAATCAAGTGAAACAACTGCCTCAAAAATATTAGTAGGAGATTGAACAGAAATGTTTTGAATAATTTAGCTATGGAGTGCAAGACCGGGTGAATTTACATGGCATATGTAAGCATAACTGCGAGAAAGCAAGGTGAACCATTGACCACTATTGCATCTATACTGAGAGAAAAAAAGTTTTCTAAACTAAGTTTTTGAGAGGTTTCTATTCCTTTCCATTTGTTTCGCTTAGTCGATTTTCACGAACTCACCATAAACATAATATTCAACCCCTCCCGCCTCTTTGCATACAATTCCAGCTTTATTTGCGCTTAGTTTACTTTAGTAGATCTTTCAGAACATTCCATTTTCCGAAGAGTAGGCTTTTCTACAAAAGAAAAAATGGCCTGCGAGCTTTCATGAATGCCGGTATAAATATCTCTAAACAGAAAGTACTAAGCTGTTATATATCAACTAGCGTAACGTTGTATTGAGTTGAACGAGCGATGCGGCGCCGCGGAACGCAGGCTCACTTCATTAAGACCCTCCCTTCCCTTCCCTTCTCTTAGCCTTTTTTAGCAAAAGCAATTTGAATCAGTTGAGCATGGATAATAAGTTGGATTTTCATTATACACAACTAGCATAATTTGTGGTTTTAAGTTAATGTATTTTTATCACTCTGTTGCCAGTGGTAACCAGTTCCGGATGACCCAGCAATCTTTGCATTCATATTATTGATAAAATTTAAGTTGCACAGGGCCTTCACAACGAAATTGCTGATTAGAAAATACAACTTTGTGAGGTTTTATGAAGGCATTGGATACATCGACTGGAAAACAAAGAGTTTTGCGTTAAAATAAAAAAAATCATTTTTACAAACGAATTGTATAAGCGCCTGAACAAGCTGCTGAGGTACACTGCACTATGTTTCACACATTGTACATCAAGTTGAAAAATGTCCAGTATTTTGTTACACGCCGCTTTATCTTTCAACAAAGCATGTGCGGTGATGTAAAAACTCATCAGCAGCCTTGAATATTGGTCTTCTAGAACAATTTGTGCTTCGATTCATGTCAACAATCTGCTCAATCAAGTGAGACGTCTCGAACAAAAACAGCAAGGCTGGTTGAAAAACTAACTTTGTCGAGAACAAAGATAGGAAGCTGCACTGAGACACCTTCGACTCAGAACATAGTTTCGAGAACTTGAGCTGAACGTTTGCGTTCAAAGTCAAACAAATAATTATAAATGTCAAGTGCAAATGTTTGGTACCTCAACTGAGTTTTTCTATTCTTTTGTATTTTGTTTCGTTTGAATGATTTTCTCGAAAAATATCAATTAGGCCAACCAAGTGAGAAGCCTCTGCTTGAAACAAAGATGGCAAAGTTTGCTAAAACTCCCTTCGCTATCGAGTGTAAGGCTGGGTATAATTATACATTATAAAGACGATGCTGAAAATAAAGCCGCATTTAGGAGCAAGCTGAGAAGAAAGGAAAGAAATAAAACGTTTATAAACTCCAAGAGCTGGCACACCTTCGCTCTTATTTCCACTCGTTTCGTTTGAATGGCTTTCATGAAAAATATTCAATATATTCAAACCCTACCGCCCTAGTAAACAGTCTACTGCCCTCACGCGAACTCACTGGAACGGCTTGCCAGAATATTTGAAGAAAGAAAGGCAAAATATATATCTTAAAAAAACCTTCAGTTAGAATTAGTTCGCAAATCTAGAGGTAAGATAGTACGCAAAAAGTGAATTATTGTTTGTGAAGGTTTTTTTTTTTTCGCATGGGCACGTACCCACTCCAGTTCCTTTGAATTATAGGGACGCTTATTTTAATTGTCTCGCGTCAATCAATTCTCTTTCGCATTCATTCATCTATATCTCCAGCGGCGTCCTTCCAAAGATACGTAATTAAAGCATCGCGTCTGAGGTTAAAAGCTGGAGTACAATGTAGGGCTAGAAAAGTACAATTTAACACACTTCAAGATAGAAAACTGCTCCTCGTTCAATTCCAACTTATCTTGAAATGACACACCTTTTCTTTCGGTGCACACTTGTAGAAAATTCTGGTTCAGAATTAAAAATAGTTTTTAGTACAGTTCATTTGCGATACGGTATGTGCATATAATTATTCGTCGGCACATCACTTAAAGCGAAAGCTAGTGACAAACAAGACCAGCAACATAATCGGCTTTTGAAATCATCAAAACGAACCAAGAAAAAACAAAACAACAATAGATTGTGTATCGGTATGCGGGCAGCAAGACTACGTTAAAGAGTTCGAAGTCCATATCAGTGGAATAACCATAATGTTGCGACAAAATTAAACTGCCACCTATAACATTTTTTATCATTCTATAGCACCAGAGGCAATTTGACTCTAGGCTACTTTGATCTAGAAGCGTTGAGCTAAAGTAACTGTTCGTCATGTGGTAATTTGGTTATATCAACTAAGTTGAAAATTTAAATTGGCCACCGTAACGAGTTATAAAGCTGACGTTTCGAACGTTAGCCCTTCGTCAGAGCGAATGTTCGTAATGTGGTACGCTGAAAGAATGAAAACAAACATGTGGAGAACTTTTTTCGTTTGCACAGAAAATTTTTAAGACAAAATTGACGTTGCGTAATGTTAGTCTTTCTAGAAAGATGGTTTTGCATTTTCCATAAGAGTGACTTTAAGCTTTTTCGATTTCATCGATGCGCAACACTCCTACGCGGTTCTAAGTTACACTTGAATGCGTCGTAAATGAACCAATCAAGGCGTCCTAACTTTGTCCTAAACTTCGGTGCCAGAGAAAATTAAGTGCGCTGTCCACTTGTACTTCTACAACTAACACCGAACCAAGGAAATAAACAGATGGGAATTGCAACGAAATAGAACTTTAACAACCAGAAATACAATTAGATTTCGGAGGCAAGCTGCGTATTTAGCTCACTAAAGTATTTTTTACGGGTCATTAAATCCAGAATTTATGTTAAAAACGTTTCATTCGCCAGAGCATGTTTCATATAATTGCACAAACAGGAGATACACAGAGCTGAATGTGTTATAGACATGCATTTAGTACCGCGCAAAATTCGAAAACATTTCCTTGTCAACAGCGTTTTTAATAGCAAGGAGAGATTTTGCTCGAGTTTTTCATGCATGCTTGCCCAAATAAAACAGAGCCCTCTAAGAGTCTGTGTTAGCGTGTAAACAACATTCGGCATTTTTATCTCTATTGTGAACCTTGAACGCCCTACCAAACAAAGGACGCCTTCTACAGCCTGATGATCAGATATGCAAGTATTTCAATAAAAGAATCTTGTAGACTGACTCAAAAATTATTCACGTCTTGAAGCCGCTGGGGTCAACAACTTGGAAAGTTTAGTGAAATTACTAGCTCACAACAAGATGATTCGCGAGGCTGCTTTAGGAATATTGCTCGTTGTCTGCATTGCAAGCATTGACGCTTTTCCAAAAAATCGACTTGATCGAGCGGGTAAGTTTTTATTTTTTATTTTTTTTTTGCTTAGAATGTCAAAGTAACGCCCAGTTCGCTCTAGTTCCCGCAACACCCTATTTGGAGCAATTCTCGGTATAAATATTTAAAAAAATAATAAATATTTAGCACGGTGTGTAATGAAAATAGAAATGTCGAAACTTAAAGACTGTCGTTCGTCGCAAATGTTCGTGAAAAATAAATTTAGCAAAATAGCATTCTAAATTAGCAGTGGGTGAACTCTGAATTTACATGCAATGATAAATTTCCCTTACGTACAGAAACTCCCTTTACTACGAACAGAAAAGAGTTTTAATTTAGCTTTTTTGAACCGGTTAATGGCAACAGTTTGCATCTCTAAACGAAGACTTTGAATTTAATTTCCTTGAGTTAGCTTAGTGACCTTAAATTAAAATGCATTTAAATTTAGGAAAGTATTTTAGTCCACGAAAGGAAAGACGGGTGACGTTTTCGAGTTTCCCTGACAAAAAACTAAACTGGAACAGGTATACATTCAGAACAAAGGTTGGAAAGATCAGTTCATCAAAAACGAAGCTAAGCAAACGAAACAAATTTATATTGCACAAAGACCATTTGTAATGCTCGCTCAACCGAAAAAAACTTGGGTGCACTGAGGTATCTTTAAATGAAACTTCTGAATGAAATAATTCCCCGTGATGGTTGGTTTCGTTTTGTCAAGACGCATATTTTGAATACGTTTGAATACGTTTGTAATCTGGTTTAATTTTATAACTTATTTTACCGGAGACAGTCTCCTAAAGAGCGCTTTTGGGTGTGCCAAAGCCCTTTTCTTCTCGACATGGTTCATTACCTGATGTTTGGTTGATTTACAAACTTGGGGAGTGGGGTGTGAAATATTACATTCTCGGTAACCACCGTGGGAGTAGGGATGCGTAGAGAGCCAGCATAAGGCTCGGTGAATGCTAAATGGCGCGTGGAATATCATTGCTCATAGGACCCTTGGATAAATGGCTGCTAATTTAAAATTCTTTTGTATTCATTTAAATTAGCCTTACTAACCTCGTTTCAGAGTAAAAATTATTTTGAATTACCAACTTCAAAATGAGGTTAGTAATACTAATTGTAATATTTGCAAAAGAATTTATAATTGGCTGCCAATTATAGAGCGCTCATTTCCAAAGCTCCATGGCGCTTTAAGATAAAGTCAAATAAATTTCAGGCGTATCAAACAGATACATATAAGGTCGCTGGTTTTTACTAGCGCTCAAGCACAACTAAAACGAATGTGCACCTTACAATATTCTTTCAACCGTGGTTAAATAAACGAATTTCCAAACATCGCAGCAAAATAATGGCAACTCATGATGAACAATTCAGTGAGCAGTCTGGCCATATGATTATTAAAGGGAAACAATAAACCAACTCGCGGTTTCTGACGCCATTCTTAATTGCTTTGGGGCAAACACAGCACAAATTGCAGTAGTGTATGACAAAAGTTAAAAGTTTGATTGACTTTCTGAGTATTTCATGGTTTACAAGGAAGAGATTGTTGTTCGGCGAAGAATTGTACTTTTATTACATTTTTCATACAAATGTTTCTTCATTTTCCCCCGAATTGCGGCTCGGTTTTATACTCCTCTATAATCGAAAGTATAGAAAAATTTCACCTTAGTTGTGACTTTTCTAGCGAGGCTTTTTCCTTCAAATGCGATCAGTTAATTCTTTCCCTTAAGGTCTTTACCTTTCACTTCATATGATAAATACTTCAGAACTAGAAATTTTCGTGATTTGTTAGACATTAGATTCGCCTTTGTCCCATACATGCACAGTAATTTTTGCCGTGCTTGACATCCAACCTCCTTACATCCTAAAGCAGTTCGAACAGTTCGGCTTGGTTGGATCTTTTCTGACAAGCATTTCGTATTAAGTAATAAATCAAGTTGATTTATTTTATCAATCATGTAGATGGTCAGAATTCCATCTGCGACCAAAATCAATTTCTCTTGAGATTATCAGTACAAAGTTATGAAAGCACTGAGTTTGAGAAAAAACGAACAGCTTAGTAAGGAAAGCTATTTTGTGTTTTATTACCACATTCGAATTCTTCTCAGAGGTACTCTGTAAAAAATAAAATGTTTAGTAAAGATTTTTCATCTTACAGACAGCATCAGAACAAAAGCTGCTGCAAGTTGTTGTCTTTTGTTCTGGTGTTCTGGTTTTTACAGAGTACATACTTTATTATAGAATAAGGAGATCCAGACCTATAATTTGAGGAAAATTTGCATTACTGAAATTTGCATGTTGTGTTTACCTGACTGAGAAATAAATGAAGTTTTCATCTTGTAATCAGTTAGTAAATACCACAAAAATGACAATTAAAACTGAGCACTATAGAGTACAGTTTGGCAAATATTACAGTAAAATAGGAGGCATAATGCATTGGCTACAAACATTTCCAAATTCCTACACAACCTTCCCCTTTACCCACTTCTAATCCAGACGCCAATCCCACTTAATCAAAGTAACCTATATCTGAACCGATTTGTGATTATGTTTAAGGTCACCTCAAAAGTTATGACCTACTGCAAAAAAGAAATGGGCTGTATTTGCCAATATTGAGGAATCTCTACCAACGCCATTATAACCCAATTAGAGCCAAACCTCTGTCGCAGATCGAATATGAGCTACAACAAATTGAGAACAGAATGGATGAAGGAGAGGAAGAAGAAAGCTCTGGGGCAGCTGCAGCAGTGGAAGAGGAAGAGGAAGAAGAAGAGGAAAAAGGAGAGGAGGAGGAAGAGGAGGAGGAAGAAGCAGGTGAAGAGGAGGAAGAAGAGGAGGAAGAGGAAGGAGAGAAAGAAGAGGAGGAAGAAGAAAAGGAAGGAGAGGAGGAAGAAGAAGAGGAGGAAAAGGAAGGAGAAGAGGAAGAAGAAGAGGAGGAAAAGGAAGGAGAGGAAGAAGAGGAGGAAGAGGAAAAGGAAGGAGAGGAGGAAGAAGAAGAGGAGGAAAAGGAAGGAGAGGAAGAAGAGGAGGAGGAGGAGAAGGAAGGAGAGGAGGAAGAAGAAGAGGAGCAAGAAGAAGGAGAGGAGGAAGAAGAAGAAGAAGAAGAGGAAGAAGGAGAAGAAGAGGAGGAGGAGGAAGAAGAGGAAGGAGAGGAGGAAGAAGAAGAAGAAGAGAAAGAAGGTGAAAAGGAGGAAGAGGAAGAAGAAGAAGAAGGAGAAGAGGAAGAAGAAGAGGAGGAGGAAGCTGGCGAAGAGGAAGAGGAAGAGGAGGAAGAAGCTGGTGAAGAAGAAAAGGAGGAGGAGGAAAATGAGGGTGAAGAAGCCGAGGAGCAAGAGGAAGAAGAGGGTGAAAAAGAAGAAGAGCAAGAGGAAGAGGAAGGCCAGAAAGAGGAGGAAGAAGAAGAAGAAGTGGGGGAGGAAGAGGAGGAAGAAGAGGTAGAAGAGGGAGAAAAAAATGAAGAAGAGGAAGAAGAGGAAGGTGAAAAAGAAGAACAAGAGGAAATTGAGGAAGGAGACAAAGAGGAAGAGGAAGAAATAGAGCAAGGCAAAAAGGAAGAAGAGGAAGAAATACAGGAAGGCAAGAAAATAGAAGAAGCAGAGATTGATGAAGGAGAAAAGGAAGAGGAAAAGGAAATAGAGGAAGGCAAAACTGAGGAGCAAGAGGAGATTGAAAAGGGTGAGGAGGAAGAAGAAGAGGAAATTCAGGAGGGTGAAAAAGAAGAGGAGAAAGAAGAAGAGGAAGGTGCAAAGGAAGAGGGGGAGAAAGCTGAGGCAGGTGAAGAAGAAGAAGAGTATGAAGAAGAAGAAGGAGAAAAAGAGGAAGAAGAAGAAGAGGTAGAGGGAGAGGAGGAAGAGGAAAAGGAGGAAGAAAAAGGCAAAGAAGCAGAGGAGGAGGAGGAAGAGAAGGGTGAGGAAGAGGAGGAAGAAGAGGAAGAGGCTGGTGAAAAGGAAGAGGAAGAGGAGGAGGAAGAAGGTGAGAAAGAAGAGGAAGAAGAGGAAGAAGAAGGTGAAGAGGAAGAGGAGGAGGAGGAAAAGGAGGGTGAGGAGGAAGAAGAGGAGGAGGAAGAGGAAGGTGAAGAGGAAGAAAAGGAGGAGGAAGAAGAGGGTGAAAACGAGGAGGAAGAGGAAGAAGAGACAGGAGAGGAGGAAGAAAAAGAGGAGGAAGAGGGAGGTGAAAAAGAGGAAAAGGAAGAAGAAGAGGAGGGAGAAGAAGAGGAAAAGGAGGAGGAGGAAGAAGGTGAAAAGGAGGAGGAAGAGGAAGAGAATGAAGGGGAAGAGGAGGAGGAAGAAGAGGAAAAGGAAGGTGAAAAAGAGGAAAAAGAGGAGGAGGAAGAAGGTGAAACACAAGAAGAAGAAGAAGAAGAGGAGGAAGGTGAAACAGAGGAAGAAAAGGAGGAAGAGTCAGGTGAAGAGGAGGAAAATGAAGAAGAAGAAGAAGACAAACGCTCATATAAAGGAGACAAACAAGGACTTACAAAAGAAAAACGCGCTAAACTGATGAAATTTCTAGAACAGATGAAACTGGTGTTAGATAGTGCTTAAAATATACAAATGTTTGGGCAGTACTAATCATAGTGGCTCTGTGAACATTTTAGGGAATAGAGGAAAACAGAAAAACAAACTTACCAAAACCAGTGACTCTGACATTAAACCACACACAATCTCGAGGAACATTGGCATGTGTCAGTAAGTCACTTAAAGCAAAGCATGTGGAATGTCAACTCTAAATTTCCTGGAAAAGGATCTCTTTTTTGGTCAAAAACAGCTCTGTCACTGACTGTTTATCTAAAAACACATGCCCATTGCATGTGTTTATGATCTCCTTTATTCTTCATTAGTTTATTATTAAATATTAACTTGTTTGAGCTTGTTTGTGATCTGCCTTAATCATCTTTTGGTTACTATATTAACTTTTCTGGTATCTTTCTACCTTAAAGGACCCTAGTCAGCCTCCACCAGTTTTGATGCCATCAAAACTATTGATATCCCATAATGAAGCAAAATCTTATTCAATGCTTTACTGTAAGTTGTGTTTTTGAAAGTTGAGTTATTTGTAGTTGTTTCACAGTGATTGCCTTCATTTTGACATGCTCAAAATAAAATATAATTATTGTAGCCAAACTCTCAAATGTGAACAAAAACAAAGGTGTGGCTGACTAGGGCCTTTTAAAAGAATATTACTGACAATTTGTTATACTTAGGAAGTTTCTTTCAGTTTGAAATGACATAAAATGTAGCAATATAGCTTTTTAATAATGTTTGCAAAAGGAAATCTATCAAGAAATTGAGCCACAAGCTTTTTTTTTTTCAACAAGCATCTTCAGATTGTAAGCTTTTTATGTAAATGATTAAATAGCATTTTAAATCAGAAACAAACTTTGGCCTTCTTTGTTACACTATGAGGGAGCAGATATCGGTCTGTCCATGTCACACTGCGTTTAAGAGTACTCATATCAATTCTGGTTAGTCAACTAATTCAAAAAATATAATTGGAACAGACATTGTCCCATGTTAGGAGGCCATTTCTTCAAGAAGCAGAGAAAACACCTGGGGCAGATACAGGATTTTAGAGACAGGGATTTGTGATACAGACTGCCAAAGACAGTTCCCTGTAGGGGGTCCTAAGGCATCCTGCCCCAGAAAATTTTTAAAATTGAAATCTTTGGAAGTGTCGGATTTCCAGAATTTTGAGGCTAAGTCAGCAGGTTGCAATATCTACTGGTATTTCTTTGGTTAATTTAAGGGCTTTAACTGAACCCCCCCAGAACACATTATAAGCAACAGTATTTGAAAGTGATCTTAGTTAATTTGAATTTGATTTATGGGGCATGATACAATTGTCTCACAACTCTCAATAATTAATGTTAATCAAAGATGCCAGGAGATATTAACATATAGTAATTTATTAACAGCATTTATCTTGCCACTGTGTCTGTCTGGCTGACAAAAATTTTAGTCAAATCTTGGTTCATTGTTTTGAAAATGTGGCAATTACCTTGTCTGGGGCAAATATAGGATCTCAGAGAAGGGAGTTTGAGATACCCTGTAAGGAGATTTAGGGGCATCCTCCCCCCAGAAAGTTTTACAATTGAGGTCCTTGGAAATGGGATTTCTGGCATTCTGAGGCCAAGTCAGCATGTTGTAATGTCTCATTATTTTGTTCCACCCCCCCCCCCCCCCCCCCCACCCCCCCCCCCCCCCCCACCCCCAACCCCAACCCCTAACCCTAACCCTAACCCTAACCCTAACCCTAACCCTAACCCTAAACCCTAAACCCT
>Ga0126337_10001533_pt1 | contig 14058 bp, 5 predicted proteins | sample DipCmetagenome_FD_92527 | JGI IMG/M metagenome (GOLD analysis project Ga0126337, IMG submission 92527) | Coral microbial communities from La Bocana,Puerto Morelos, Mexico - Diploria C A metagenome | ecosystem: Host-associated > Invertebrates > Cnidaria > Coral | place: La Bocana,Puerto Morelos... | reverse complement strand
TCCGGAAATACACACGTAAAAGGTTTCCGAAGGCTTCAGCCCGCTAAGCTGTCCTACAGGCGCCCAACGACAAACAAGTAGAAAGAGTACTTCACCCGACCAAACAAGGTTTTGACGCAGTATTTTAGCAGTTCACTACCTGCAAAGAGAGGTGTCAAAGCTATTCTTCTTGTGAGACAAAGGGATTTTGTTTTTATTGGATCTCATTTTAGGCACAGAGTATTGTTTTAGAAAACCAATCGCGGGCGACTTTACAATCAGCGATAAGTTTGAGGAAAACCAAATTTACGTTGCACCACAATTAAACGTCTTTACTGCATTATGACTTAATTAGAGAAGTATTCTTCGTCTTGATTGGCTAGTTGTACCAAATCTAGACCAATTTGTAGATTATTATTTATTCATCACTATTCCATTGAAGAGTTATCATTCCCCGGAAATTCTTGGCGGTTCTTTTCGCCAACTCTTTAACTAAGTGGCTTAGACAAGACTCGTCTTTTGAGCAAAAAATGACCCAAATACAAAATATAAACAAAGACGAGACCTCGATGTGTGGTGTGGATGTAAACAATCTTGACTTCACTGAACGTAGGAAAGTCTACAACGGCCAAAAAAATGTGACTAAAAAAATGCTTACATTGTAATTTCTAAATCAATTATTTTTCACAAGTATGCATTTAACGAAATTACTGGTTAAGTAAAAAATTGTTATTGCATAAGTATACTACTTCCGAGAGGTAATTATAATTAGGAGTAAATTCTTAGATCTTGTTACAATATAAGGAACCGTAACCACTTTTGTCTCTCACTTCAACTCATCTTATGCAAAAATAGAGGCGCCACGTGTAAGTAATTCACTGTATTTTTACTGTGATACTCTGTTATGTTACAGATCTCCAGCCTGTTGGTAGTGTTATGTGGTAACATATTAACTGGTGTTTTATCGTAGGGCGACTTTAGCAGCTCAGATTTCATTCTTAGCTGTGTGCATTTAGGATTACGTATCGCATTGTTACCTCGCTGTTGACACAGATCTGCATGCCTCACCGCAGTTCACTCTATTGTAGATACGCCACAAATCATAAAACAGGCCGGCGAAACCACCAACTCTTAAATGTTAGCGTGACCTGGAGTTTACAAGAACACTTGATATTTGCACATTCTCCGTCCTTTATTTGTTTTGAGTGTTTGTTTTCTCTAAACTTCCTCCCCGCGGTTTACCATTGTTAATTTATTTTCCCTTTGTTAATTTATTAACAAGAGCCCGCATAATTAAGCGCCGGTGTGACCTTGCGTATTTGATTGATCCGTGACTCGAGCGGTGGTTTCATCAGCGCATGCAACAGGGAGGCATTATTGAAAGCAGAAACATTTGAAAAACATTGCTGAGCATAATTTAAATACTTCTCGACTCGCGTGAATGCGCGCGAGATAATGCTGTCACGCCACGCGCGCACATCGCGTGTGAATTATTGGTATGCGGATTTACAGAGAGATCGATGGACGAATACAATTTCAGTCATCAGTCAGAAACAAAAATATGCTCTGGACTTCGACGTGATGAGGGAAGTGAATGCGATTAAGTATGGACTGTAATCAGAACGGTTTTTGACAGCTCCAGTCGATCCAGTTTGACCGCAGAGAAAGTCTGGCTTTATATGAGAGCGGTGAAAAAGCTAGGTTTTCAACCAGTACAAATCGCCGTGTTGTATGTATCAGCAATTTTCACGTCTATCTCATCATAAATTAAACTTCCCGTGTTGTGTTTATTTCTTTTTTTTTAGCGCATTGAAGGCCAAGTCAAACAAAACGAGTTAAATATATCCCAGTGTCAGAAAGGTGATCGAGATAACGCCGGAGATAAGTATTGAACTCAAACCGATTCTCTCAGATAAAACTGTAAAATGAGTGCAAATAACCGGGCGGCCAAGCGATAAATGGGTTTGCGGCCAATAAAAGAATTGATATCGAGATTTATGTACCGGATCCCAAGAGCTCAGAATTGGCCAAAAGGGATAGAGTTTGCAAGTGTTGGGTTTGGACAATAGCCCCTTGGGGTTTAGTATTCTGAAGGTGTCAAACTCAATGCGCGAGGTGTCTACTAACGATGTGGGCATTACATAACAGCGAGATTAAACTGTATCAAAGTCACAATTTGTGTCTGTCAAGTACATCAACTAGATGAATATAACTAGACCTCACTACAAGCTAAATTTGATCTATTTTGGTCTAAATAAACGTCCAATAAATGATCGAGAACGAGTGAAGAAATTATTCTGACATGTTATGAGTAATTTCTATGCAGTCGCCCCTCAACGAACATTCTAGTTTCTGTTTTCTCCAATAGCAGATTCAGAGAATACGTCGGTTAAATATGGTTAAACATCAAAGCTTTAGACTTCTTTATGTCAATCATTCTAAGCTGAGGATCCGTTGAATTACTGGCTGGGACCCAAAATAGCCCGAAGCTTCCTATGAAGCTCTGTGATGATCATTTCGTGATAAACAGAATAAACTTCAAACTCTACTGTTACCTATTGTTAAGGAATTCCTCTGCCTTGAATTAAACGCTGGGAAGGAGGGCAGAACGTGATCAAGTACAAGACACCAAACTCAGTCAACCAGCACTTGAAGGCCAGATAGAAAAGCTTAAATCTGAAAGAAGCGAAGAGTTGACTCGCGACACGTTTCATTCATTCTGTGGTTAGGGCACGCGTAATGGCCCCTCGCATGCGACCATTCAAGTATCAAGCCGTTGATTGAAACAAGATCAAATGTTGATAGTCCGTAAAGTGCAATGGGAATTAAAAATAGCCACGAGTAATTGGTAACTTATGTCCCGACAATGGAGGCAACGATAATGAACTAATAATAGGAAACTCGGGATGACTAAATGTTATAGTTCCCCGGAAAGCTGAAGCTCTGTTCAGCCGGAAGTGAGAGAAAGAATCGGGCAAGCATTGATAAGAGAATTGTTTGCTCTGTATACTGCTAATTGTGTTCATTTAGCTTGACCGAATTTTGTAATTTGGTAACGACGCTAAACGCTCGAGCAGATTTTGACCAGTTCTCAAAACAACCTCTAGCTACAAACAAAATGATCCTTTCCGAATCGCTTTTACTTCTGTGTAGAGCCGAGCCAGTGCTTGGTCAACATTGTCGAATCTTGGTCTTGCAGAGTTCTTTTTATAACTACAACAATATGACAGTCAGCTAATTTGAGAAAAGTTGACAGAGGATTAACAAGGTGTTGTGAAGAACTTTGTGTATCTCTAGCTTGCTTGAATTAAACGATTCGGGTGTAGGTACTTTCACAATTTGACGACCTTATTGACGGCGACTGTTAACGTCTGCTCGCCATGAGGAAAAGTACTTTACTCATCGCGATGACAATAAATAGTACAAAGGAAACTTTCTGTTCGCCTTTTGGATGTTTCTCACTGAACATAGTCGTGTTATCTATCAGTTCTCATTTGGTAAAAATAAAATCGGGTTAAAGGGGCACTGTACGTTGTCAGCTATTTTTTCGTATGGCCAGCTTCCAAAAGCTTGTAAATAAACTCAAATCATAGGGAAATCTTAAATAACCGGTACACCGGAACAATATTGAATAAATGACAGGAATTCACTGGGACGTGATGAAGACTAACAAAATAGTAAAGATCGGATTAGATACCATATGGTAAAACTTGAAAAAATGGTCCTCGCGATTTTCATCTTGGCTCAGTTGGATTTTGTTTTGGTTTATTGGTTTGTTTGTGTGTTTTTCGAAATCTAAACCTTCAGAAAAGTTTAAATCTTGTATTTTTTTCTTTCAACGAAATTGAAATTTTTTAGGCTATTCAAAATTTGTCTTTTTAATTAAAGAAAAGAAATCTGTCACCGTAGAATGGCTGTAAAAGGTTTATATTTTCGCACATTTTCACCATGCAGAGTTCATTTAGAATGTTGTTGTTTTTTTTAATTCCATAAATTGTGAGACGAATTTCCTGAATGCCCACGCAGGTCATGATCACTTCCTAAGTCACTGAGCTGTCCGTCACACTGAGGTCCACCTGAAACTGAGTTCTAGCAAAGAATGTTAGGTCTAGAGGTGACAAAAAAACTTAGAACAACACAGATGCTCTTAAAATAGATATGCCACACAAATAAATACATGGAATGGTGGTTGCCCTGACGGCTAACTATTAAATCTACATTCTACAGGCCTTACTTTTATATTTGAACCTTCAAAATTAATGTTGAAAATCGTTGTATAATTAGGCGACTTTTTGTAATGTTAACGAAAAATCATCGAGTGTCCAAGGGCCAAACAAAAAATTCTTCGCATGTTCCGACAGTTTTTGTCTGAAATTTACGACTGGCAAGCAGGACGCCTTTGTTTTGCTAAAGTACCAAGTATGGTGACTCGTCTTCATCCAAATAACTTTGACAATTTTAGCTTATTTATAATCCTTTTTGAAATTAATAATCCTCAGTGTCAGGTGAGAGAGTTTTGGTGTATAAATATAGTCTAGAAAATTGGCGTAATCCGACATCAACATAAAAAAAGCTCGGATTGTTTTACTCAGTTTGTTTTTAGGTTTGTCTCTGCTAACGGGAACGCGTGTAAAATATATCCTTAACGTTCATGTACCTCTTCACATATTACAACAGCTAGACCACCTCCTACTAACTATGGCTAGACTACTCCATCTTACGTTCGCTCTAAAGAGACGTAAATATCATCGTACAAGGTATAAATAAGACTAAAACAACTAGCACTGAATAATGTATCTCGCTGGAAAAGTTCAAAGCTGTATTCTTAAAGTTTCAGTTGGCACATTTACGGCCCTATTCTCCACCAAGAAAGAAGATACAGAAAGAAGATAAGTAAACAAAGAAAGAAGGTACTTGGGCAAGCGAGACTTTGTTCTCAGTATTGATTAAGCACGTTCATTTTCACCTTTTTTTACAGATTTCATTTTATTCCAGGGGAATTACTTGCAGATGATTTAATTAAACAGGATCAAAATTCTTCTTTGTCACTTTACCGTATCAGACTTTCTGCATTCCATGGGATGATCAACTGAATTAATAGTCTGATTTCGTTTGTGTCGCAAAAAAAGTCGAGACAATTTTATGGACAAATATTCTGAAGGAATTTGACGATTCGTCTTGTCTTGACCGGAATTTTATTTATGCGTCTAGATGCTTATCTTTCTTACAGCTTGACGAAATGTTAAACTAGAGCAGCTGACATTCAAAGTAAATACTATCGTGATGACAATAAAAAAGGAAAAACTTGACTAAGTTGATCGAACCTTATCGTATCATGACTGATTTGCAAACGATTTTAGAGTCATCATGCATCTAAATGTATCCTAAATGGATTTTACATCATTCGAGTCTTCTTGTAAAGTTGTTACAACCTTCAAGATTAGCCCTTAAACCGTTTGAACCTTTAATTAAATTGTTGCAAAGATTCCCGTATGTTGAAAAGATAGCAAGCTTTGTGTCTTGCATAGTTTAGCTGCTTTGCCTTGACAACTAGAACTGTATAACTATATGAATCCAACACAAGAGCATAGGACGGGCTGTACCCACAAACGTCTAGTCCTTGCAATACTGGTATACCGGATTCAGAGATTTGATTCTGTGCTGTGCAAATTTATTTACACTTCATCCAGACTTCAGTGTCACTTGGTTTCGGACTATGATCTCGATCAAAGTCTAATGGTTTCGCCTAACATGCCGACCTTGAAAACATTGTTTACTGAAACAAAAAGATTTGGTAGAGGACTCGTTGATCGAAAGCATTTCAAATTCTTGTTAGCGTTTTAACAAAACCATTTAAATCAATAGTGTTCACTTATATCTGAACATTGTTCAAGGAAAGTTAACTAAGAAGATAACTGTAAACTTGAAACTTTTCTTTCTCACAGTTACCTTAGGCTAATTAATTAAAAAAATATCTCTGAATGCAAGTTTAATTGAAAAAGGTAAAGGGCAGGTATTTGCTGTTACAGACTAATCCAGATTGGTTGATGGATTTTTCGATAAAGGAATGTAAATCATAAATCATTGAGAAAAGAGTTAAATTTCATATCTAATAAAATTAAATGTCAGTAAAACAATATTTGACGGAATGTACGTAAACAAGAAAGATCACATACTTGAACCGCGGAGGAAGATATGAAGATATGATATATTACGAACTCACAATGTGACCAGATGCTTGATAGTTCAATCGGTAGAGCACTGCACCGGTATCGCAGAGATCATGGGTTCGAATCCCATTCAGACCTGAGTTGTTTTTCAGGCTTCACAACTACTTTATACGTTGTGTGTATAACTGCGATGATCAAGCATGTCGTCATTTGGCAGAAATGTTATTAACGAAGAGATCTTCAGAGATTTAGCTCGCGCATTTCAGTTACATAGTTCACTGGTTTTAACCTTTAACACTCAAATGATACAAGGCTGGACAAAACGGTTTAAAAACGGCCAAAACTGGATTGCAGTCAGCTAAACTACGGTTTTTTGTCGCGTCGACATAAATAGTGTTTTTTTTTTGTTTAAGGTAATTTATGTGAAAATGTATTTACTCTGAAGTAATCTTGGGTATGTAGCAATTTTGCTCGTGGAGACCTTTAAGCTCCTCTCCAACTTTAACCGCTTGTAAAGTGCTAAAAACAGAAAGTATTGAACTCCAAATTTAGAGAAATATGTAAAATTTATTTGGCAACAATTCGACTTGTGATTGGTCAAAGACCTTGAATTTTCCCAAGTCAAAGGGCTAGATGTTCCCAAGGTAACCGTGTTTTGACAGACATGTTTTTTGAAATTTTCAATTTTCTGTGCCGGATGCATGGATTTTTAAATTCCTTCCAGTGTCTTTTATTTAATTTCTTTTGCATAAAGTAAGCGTTTATTACCACTAAACTATTTTTGAGCCATTTTGTGCTGTTTTTCTGTTCAGAAGTACTGATGTCGACCTACGTCATCGTTTCGTGTTACGGTGACTGTTTTCAAAAGCACTCCCTCCCGTGGTCCCAGAAGACCAAGCCAGGTGTGCATAAGGTTAAAAACTAACTGTTTAACTCCAGGAATTTACTGAAAAGATACTGAAAATTAAAGAATCGCTAATTTTTGAGTGCGAGCATTTTTCAATAGATCACTTTAGATATATTGAAATTCAGCTTCGCGGTGAGGCTTAGAGGAAATGAAATGACCATGTTTACTCGCTTCTTTTGTTTGTGTCCTCTAGGCCTCACTAGGAGTAGCTTGCGGACAGGCTCTCGGCTATCCTCCAGGCTACACTAGTAGGAGGGCAGTTCGGTAGTTTTAATGTATAATTATGAGCAGTATTCACGCAGTTATTGTCTTTTAAAGTACTTCATACTTGTTCAGGTTATTTCTAGAATGTTGGGTTTCCGTCAATTCAGATTTATCAGGACAATATGACTGATGCCCCTGACCATAAAAAGCGTGCGTCGAATGAATTTGAAAACGCAGCTTTATTTCTATTGTTACTAACCGTAAGCCTGAGCCCTACAGTCCACATCAATCCGTCACGAAATCGGAGCCCTTCGTAAGTTACGTTATTCAAACCGGAGGAGTTTGAAAACGTCGGCTTTCGAAAACGAGACTTTTCCATTGTACCTGAAGAAGGCTGGTTTGGCTAGCCGAAATATAGTACACCTTCAAAACATCATCCTACGTTGTGTCGGTTTTCGCTTTTGTATTCTTCATTTTATATGTGATTAGATCACTATTGATCCAACGCATACTAGCAGGATCATCGTTCCGGTTGCTTGCTTAAACATTTTATAGTCATTTTCGACAACGATGACGTCACGATAATCACGTGATTTCCCTGACCGAGTATTTACTCCAGTAAAAATCCAAAATGACCGGTGATTGTTGAGTTTATAAATTCTTCCCGTGTAGCGTGGACGTAAAACATTAGGTGCGTTTTCAGAGTGAAACCTTCGTAAATTTCTCCGGAATAGTGTGAAAGGGGCCCATAGTGCCGGTACATGGATTGTTGAGGAAACGGGTCGTTCATCAGTTTGTAACTCGTTATTGGTTTGGTGAAGGCTGTAAGTTCCATTCGGCTGTCAATTCAGTAACAACCAATGAGAAAAGTGTCGGCAAGCTTGGTGATTTGTTTGATGAATTTGACACCTGCTTACTACGGAAAAGCCATTCTGTTTCTAAATATAGCTAAGCTTTCTAAATATACTTAGAATCTAAATATAGGTAAGCTTTTGTAGATAGAAACCATTTGCTGCACTTTACAAGGCCCTTTCAATCTTTGTTGTTACAAGTCATCGGCGAACAATAATTATGTTAATATTCAATTAGCAAAATCATAGTAGTGCTAACTATGGCAAAATTCAGTTCATCTTGCTTTGATCTATGCGATATTCTTCTTTCAAATCAAACCGATGTAACTTGATTGCTATATCATAACCTTATTATATCTTCACGATAATCGTTACTATTTTAGGTTTACTTTACAAGAGCTTTCGCAACGCTGTATGTATTGATGGTCGTGCAAATAAAGGTAGTTGTTGTTGTCGTTGGTCTGAGGCTGTGAAGAGAAAAAGAAATGGCGAATCGCGTTTTTGATGTGTATCGTGATTCTGTGTTGTACTCTGATAGCTTTCCTAAAATCTCTCCGATGTAACAGTTTCATTGGATTATCCCCATTAAGGAGCACTAATACGATAATCACAGACCAAATAACCAAACAGCTCAGTCACATCGCAATGCTGAGTCAAGCTTTCCATTCCAGAAATTCGGTTTCAATTGACTGTGAATTTGTATTTCCGCGTAACAGGAATTGTATTCTTGTACGATACAATTTCCCTAACTGAAGCCCCCCATAATCCGAATCCCCAGGGAACTTTTCACCTCGTGTTGGGGACGAAGTCGACTCACCTCAACTTACCCACTAACCGCCGCCGTTCCGCCGTTTGACGGATTTAGCGCCCTCTTAGAAACGTGACTGGTTTCATTTACGAGAACTCAAGACAAAGCGGAATGTAGGAATTATAAGGAACGTGACTTGCTTCCCTGGACTTATTGCCAAGAACAGCTGCCAGTCAAAAATAAAGCTGGTTGAAATGGAAAAATAAATATGAACTGCCTATCGCCTGATAATCTACTAATTACCAACAAAGTTATCAACATCAAATTCTTGCCGATACATTAGTAGAGAGGATAGATAAATAAACAACTACTGGCTTTCAGTTCATCTACCTTCTGTACAATCATGCAACGTGTGGAAAATTGGAGACAGAGAGTAATGGGGAATTGTGTTCAGTGTTTCAGTTGATTCCTATAATAGTCGACAGGAAACAGGTTTTGTAGACAATCAATAGAGAGAATTAAAATTAATCTTAGCTCTGGAAGGGCTAAAATGATTGTCACATTTTTGACTTTCAATAGCTTTCCTGAAAGCCTGTTATGGCAAAGATTTGGCAAAGATTATGCTGAACAAGGAAAACAAATAAAACTAAAGAAAATTACGACGAACAGAGTGTTACCTTTTAGGTTCTACTCGTGTAGGGTGACCTGTTTCAGTTGATCGAGCACTTCAGCTTCGACTGCTGCAAACGGCGGAGTTTGCTTCAAGGTTTCAGCAGTAACATCACAAAGTCATAAAGTGATTTCAGGATCAGAAGAGCTCATGTCCGTCATAGATTGAACCACTAATCCTCTTTACAAACAAACTATTGATTTTCATCCAAGGGACAAAAGAGAGGAAGCAGACGGGTGTCTGAGGATCGGAACAATAGCTTTTAAAGCTTCATTACTGTAAACAAAGCGTGTTACAGACTCGGAACATTGCAAGTCAAAGTAGTCCCCAGGCTAAAGCTAGATTAAAATGGTTACATTCTACGACATGTCCATAGAAGACATCAGTCCAGTGGCAATTTACCAAAGACGTTGTTTCAACAAATGACTCTCCATTAAATTAATCACTGTTAACAGTGTCACAGCTAGTGTCAAAGCGTGCTGTGCAGAAAAAATCTTGAAGGTTCCAGTGAAAGCTCAGTTGTACCTGCAGTGCATGACTTCCATGAGTTTTGTAGAACAATGTCACAGTGAAACAACGACTGTAACTATTACGACTGTGGTTGAGATCCTAATACGTGACCATTCAAATTAATGATTATTGAACGGCGCTCTCTCGTGTGACACGCTGTATGCTGTATACTGTTTGAGGCAGAAGATCGGGTACACTTAAGGGATCCTCCATTTTGAACGCAGAACAACTGAATGCACTTCGCTAAAAGTCTTGACGCGTAGACCGTTTTATTCCTGACGCTCTTCCCACCAATATTTCGTTTTCCAATAAAGCAGAAAGATTGTACGAATAACTGATACTTCGTTATTTCTGATGTAACAAACTCTACTGAAATTTGAAAAGATTCGCTGCTTCAACTTTAACAACTGATGCAACGCTGGTAAAATTCGAGATGGTTATATAAGTGTTCAATTGACCCACATAGAAGAAGACCCAGCCCAACAAATTACTCAAATAACTCTCCATAATCCATTATACCTGTACCTCTCTCACTTACCAATTCTCGATTCATCAAGTGTTGTACCAATCGAGAATGTCTCCTAAAACTTGTCACTGGTTTTGTCTCTATTCTTAAGAACACAGAAACGTGTGCTTCAATGCCGCTGCGTGCTGTGCAGGTCAAAATGGAACCGCTGCGTGCTCTTGTTTGAATTATGATATAGCACAGGATATTAAAAAGGAATGAACCGGTGACGTCAGAGTGACGAAAGTTGCAAATCCAGACGTAAAACTAGCTTGAACAGGACGAGGTAGAACGTGTTAGATTTAGAAATCAGAAACGGGTTTTTAAGACCTTAGAAGAAAACAGCATTGTTGTAATCGTATGGCGTCAGGTCAACTATGTCGGTCCCAAGGGGTACAAAAGCTTCGGGACAAAAACAAGGGGCTTCAGGGCACAAAGATGTAAATATTGGGGCTCCTCCGTGTTACCGCAAGAGGGCCTGAATGAGAGTGCTCAATTCAGTTAGATATTTCGGCCCGGTATTGACCCGTTCAGTGATTATTTAAGAAGAAGTTAAAATATGTGTGGGCCGAAGAATTCACGATGTAACACGATTGGGATTGAAGGTTCTGTCCTTGGAAGCTGTTATTTGGACGGAGGACAATTTGACATTTTTGTTAAATAAGTTTTCTACTTTTTTTACTTTCGGAAATAGTAACTGTAACATTTCATATTCAGACACTGACGTTTTAAGGATCTACCCCTCTCTTAGTAAACAAGCTGTCCTTTCTCTATAGTTAATGGTGGTAAACCTGGAACTGAATCTCAACCAGGGGGTCTACTAAAGACATATCATGACGGTTATATGATATAGTTATCATAGAGCTAGTAAACGTGTCTGCGGTTGAGGGCTAAATGAATGCTGCCATTCAAAATAAAAGTTGCAAACAGAGCTTTCAGGTCTAACTTCTTAGACTAAATAAAACAACTTAAAACCGCCTTAAAAGAGTGTCAGATCGTTCGGAAATTTCTGATGTCGTGCACCTGTTCGAATAAAGCTGCAGTGGAATTTTCGTGTGGTACATTGTTATTCTCTACAGGTGCACCTGGAAGCCCAAGCGTGTAAAAGCTAAATTCATGTGCTACTCTATCTTATATGTATGTAGTCGTATGCAGTGGTATAGTATATAGCTAGTGGTTCAGTCTTACTTACAGTTCACGTCCTAGGATGAAACGAAAATTGTGACGTTTCAAATCACGGAAACTAGATTATTATTAATCCGTACTTTCGTGAAACTTCATGTTATACTGTTTATAAAGAGGTACAAGGTGGCTTAACTTTTAGCGGTGAAACTTGAAATTGTATTAGTTCAAATGAAAGCTATTGAGCAGTACTCTCATGCGGTACTGTTTATTATTCTGTACAAGGTGGTTTTAATGTTCAAGCCTGTGAATGAAACCTGTGTGTGTGACCATTCAAAAGAAAGCTCAATTGAGCAGTACTTTGTTCATATGGAATGTTTAGTATGCTGTACAAGGTGGTCCTAATTTAAGTCTGTGGATGGATCCTAAGTGTGTGGCAATTCAGATGAAAAGAGCGATGTTTGCAAAACAAAATGACCAGTTCAGTTCCTTTGTTTCACTTGGGTCTTGGTGAAGACAAAAAACTCAAATACCACGAAAAGTTCATTGCTCTGGTATCAATCCTAAATGAACTTATCAAAGTCCAAAGGCTATTTCTTTTTCAAATGTATTGTATTATGTAACCTCAACAGCTATAAAAGGTTTTATTAGGTCCTATAACTATGAATGTCGTGCCCCTGTCTAGATGTGAATTGAAGATCTGAGAGAACGCCAAACGGGCCCAAAGAAGGTTCAATGCCGGGTCTAAAGCTTTAAACTTCTTAAATGGTTTTCTTAGCCGCTCAATATTTCTTCAACTTGCGCTAGTTCAATAACCTATATTCATAGTGAAGTTGAAATTCATTAAAAAATAAAGGACTGTTACGGTACTTAATGAAAATGTCGCCGAGTTGGACTACTATACCTTTTGAAATCGGCAAATTGAAGCCTTCCATCAACGTAATATTACATACCATAAAACAGTTGAAAATATACACATACCTGAAGGAGAAAAAAATTTGCAAATTGAAGCATTCACCAGTAGTGCTTAGCTAGTTATGGGCTGCTAGCCGGTATGCCGTGTAGGCGGAACAAGATAATTTTCAATGTGTCCTTATGGAGAGTTCTGTTAAGGTTTGCACTTGGCACAGCTCGGTCCACGGCGAACTAAGTGGAAGCCGTGCGCGAAAAAATGATTAACATGATGGCAACATTGATTTTATAACTTCTCATTTCCTGCTGCAAAACTAATCGCATCAGCCGAACAGGACGGCTAATTGGCTAACCAGCCTGTGAGTTAATGATCTCGATCACGATTGGCATTTTTTGCGAACGGCAAAAATACTTTGCCACGTTGATAAGCCTTGCTACCGTATAAAACCCAAATGACATGTTGTTTGCTTGTTTGCTTGTTTCCGGCTAAGAACATTGAATTAAAGCCGAGAGCGGATCCTGTTTTAATTGAGTCATCTGTAGAATGAGAATGTAAACCGATTTAGCCGACTTTGGGCACCGTGTGCTTTCATTGGTGATAATGGGCCAAAAATGTTTAACTCTTCAAGTTGTAATCGGCACCTTACTTCTCCCAACAATGCAAATTCTTGATACAACGGAGCAGTAACGAGAATATACAAAAAAATCAACTGTAATGTATTATAAAATTCTCGAAAATAATTTGAGACTTTTGAATCTGAACGAGTGGGCTTCCCACCAATGGCCTTCTGTTTGTGTGTGCAAACTTGAGTTGGCACGAAAAAGCAAGGTGAGAGTAAACTAAAGTTATATTGCTAATTGAGTTTTACGAACTTACCAAATACTAGGCCAACTACCAGCAAGGAGTATTAATTTTTGAATTAAGATAAACTCGTTTTATCGGTTCCTTATGGTGTGATCTAAATGTGATCTAAATCCTCTTAATTTGCAAACTTATACTTCGGAACTGAGCACTGCAATTATTTGCAACAAAATCTTAAGTAGTTTGTTGTCTATTAAAGCGATATCATTATGTTCAAGATTTTTATGGGCATAAGAAGCTCATTGGCAGATGATAAGCTGATCTATATCGATGCGGCTCCAATCACGAGTTAACAAGATCTCACATCTATCTTGAACAACCAATGTCCCATTATGGGCTGAACTACCAAAATAGCCATTTTGCTCTAAATAGAATCCTACATCAAATGTGTACTGTTTGATAACTGCTAGTGTGTGCAAAGGTCGCACTAAATGCGTTGCTGTAAGGATTAATCTCAACGGTTTTCTGCCTTGGCAATGTCGATAACAAGGCTGGACTTAAGGTCATTCCCCAGTATTGCACTGCGCATCTCCTACTGCGCACAATTTCACACGCGATTAGCGCGCGCGCATTAGAAAATGGCGGCTTTTTCTTTACGGCTGGACCTCGCCATAGAAG
>Ga0126337_10001532_pt1 | contig 14063 bp, 4 predicted proteins | sample DipCmetagenome_FD_92527 | JGI IMG/M metagenome (GOLD analysis project Ga0126337, IMG submission 92527) | Coral microbial communities from La Bocana,Puerto Morelos, Mexico - Diploria C A metagenome | ecosystem: Host-associated > Invertebrates > Cnidaria > Coral | place: La Bocana,Puerto Morelos... | reverse complement strand
ATTGGAAGGATTTTTATTACAAATTTGGGAAATTTAAGGGGGTTCAAAATGCTCTTTAGTGCTCAGCTAGGCTGAGCAAAAACAGCCCATTACCGTTTGTTCCCACCCCCCCCCCCCCCCTTTCTTTCCCCCCCCCCCCCCCCCCCCCCCCCAAAAAAATTTCCCCCCCCCCCCCCCCCCCCCCCCCTTAGTCAATAAAGTACAGTACATACCTTCACAGTTGACAATTCTACTGCGGTGGTCCTTGCTGTCCTCCTGGGGGTCCTCCTGGTGGTCCCCCCGGCGGTGCCCCTGGGGGTCCCTGTGGCTGTGGTTGTGGTTGTTGGGCTGGTACTCCAGGTTGTTGTGGTTGTCCAGGTTGTTGATAGGGGTAATAGTAGCCCTGCTGTCTGTAGTATTCTGCCCAGGCTTGAGTGTAATCTGGCTGGCCTCCCTGACCTGCAGATTGATCATAGCAGTTAATATCTAGGCTTGTAAATCACATTTAAATCAACTTGTACAGTTTTAACACCAAGCTTAAAAAACATATTCTTGCACTTTGAAGAATTTTGTCTTTTGTTTTTATTTCTCAGATCAAACGTAACATATGCGGACATCAGTACCACTAGAGTTGCACAATTTTCTAGGAGAACAGTCAGGTACATAAAAAACATCAATGTGTCAACAAAGTAGTGTAGCATATGGTATGTCATGCTTGAGGTTATTGTTGTCAAATCACGGTCAAACAAGTGGTATAAAATAAGTTTTTCTGTCAGTCCACTGGAGGTGACCTCTGGGCTGTGTTACCTTTAGTTGCTATAAATGTGTATCTCCTTGCACCAGACTAAAAGATTGTTTTGGTTGTCATACCTGATGCTGCTTGTCCTGCAGCCGCTGCAGCTTGTTGCTGGTAAAACTGTTGATAATAAGCTGCCCATGCTGCAGAATAATCTGCTTGGCCTTGAGCTGACAAAGACAAAATAACACATATCAGCCCAATAACAATAAACAGCAGAGTTTAGCACCTAAGCAGAAGGCAATAAAACTGATAATGCTGTTTGGGGCTTTGGGTCTGTTGACTTAAGGAACTTAACAGTCAGAAAGTTACTTTCTGCACAACGATTGTCAACTACTGGACTTGTACTGTTATAAGTTTGGGACTGTTGTTGTAGGGATGGGATCTCTGCACCTGAATCAGTGGCACATGTTATTTCTCAGAAATTGATACTAGACAAAAACTGAGGAGTGTGGTACTATGTTAAGAGCAAAACTTTCCAACTTCAATTTGGTGCTATGAAATAAAGTTATTTTCAATTGGTGATGCTTACCTTGGCCTGGCTGTTGGCCTTGCTGCTGGCCCTGAAAAAAATTACAATTTGTTAAGTTCTGCTTTATGATTATTTAGCTTACCAATATATGTAGCTAACTAGTGAACAAGATAAATTTCCCTAGCTCTATTGTAGAAAATTGCATGAAAATTGTAATTATTTCTGTATTAGTTAACTTTTCATCTACGTTGCCAATGAAAAACCAGCTGTGCTTTTTCAAACCCTGAATACACTGCAAGTGACAACACATATGTTATGTAAATGTCCATCAGCAAAATAAAAGGCAATCACGTTAGACCAAGAAAAGTTTCCTTTGAAACAAGAAATTAACTTTTCCCTCAGTCTCCTCCAGTTCTGCCCCACTTATTCACTGTTTCTTACTTGTTGCTGAGGAGGCTGTTGCTGCCCATACTGCTGTTGTTGCTGGCCATATTGCTGAGGTTGCTGCTGTTGAGGCTGTTGATTATACTGTTGTTGCTGCTGTCCATACTGACCATATTGTGACCACCCTCCCTGTTGCTGTTGTTGCTGTTGCTGCTGTGGTTGTTGGTTCCAGCCAGGTTGGTTCCAGTTTTGTCCTTGGTTGTAATTATTGCCACCACTTCCTCTTTCACCTTCAATCTTTTCCCTGATTAATTGTTGGGCATGTTGTATCTGTTGATCTGTACCTTTTGTAAGAATACAGAACAATGGTTTAGATTTTCCATTATATGGTAATTTAGTTTACTACTACAACCAGCCACAGGTGTTTGTTTAACAAAATCCCTGCCACATTGTTTGAAGAACCCAACCCAGTTCATGGCTCAGAGAATTTTAACATGATACAAGACAGTGACATGCAGTCTTATTTTACTTGAGGTGGCACTAATCTTTGTATTGATAAAATTAGGCAAGAACCTGCAAAACACGCATTTTGTTACCGTATTTACCCGTGTATAAGTCGACCTTTTAAGACCTAAAAATCAGTCCAAAAAATTGCCCTCGACTTAAACATGGGTCATCAGTTAAATAATTAGCATAACAAGTGTCTTTTAATGTTAACATACGGCAGCATAGTTTACAACATATGTTCGCTTTGTAATCTGTTTCGTATATCAGAGCTTCAAGTTAAAATACATCAACATAAATTCACTAACTGTTAAACCTGAATGGTTTAGATACTTGCTGCCTCAATTTTCTCATAAAGAACAAATATTTTTTCCTGTAAATAAGCCGTAAAGCTGCTCGGAGAAAGCTTCTTTCGCGCTTCAAACTTCTCTGCTTAGTAACCTGGCAGTTTCCAGTACTCTACTAATTGTGAGGCTTGGCTACCAAATTCCATAACACACGCTTTGCAACGAGTCGTTTACAAAGAATCCTGAGCATCTTTGTTGTTTTGCCTGCTTATGAAGCCACTTTTTTCTCTTCAAACTTAAAAGAGGTTTGTTTTAAATCTTAAAAAATATTGGGCTTTCCCATTTTCCCTTTAAGCTTTGTTTGAAGGGATTCCACTATTATACATGAACATTGCCAATACCTCGTATGATGAAGGACTTTGTTGGAGAACTTTCTGGAATCATTCTGTTTAATTCCACGTGTGCACCACACAACTTGATTATCCCTCGGATGGTTTCCCCTCCTATGGAGAACAAAGCAGCAAATCTCAAATTCTGTCCTCAGCATCAGGTCATCCTCGAGTGATTTTGTGGAATTACAAATAGACTTCACACAACTTAACTGATGTGAACTTTCATTGGTTATCATTGGCCTGAATGTTTAACTGTCCTGAACAGATTCTGACTTTTTTCCTCTATTTCTTGCAACTTAGGGCAACATTTTTGAACCCCTTTCTGCCAAGAGCTACAAAGTAGGGAAACTACTAAATCACTAGACTAGGTCATGAGAACTCTGTATGATTCCACCCATGGAAAACTGTACTAAATTTCCTGATTGTTATTGGTCAAAGAAGATAATCATCACAACATCAGGGAGCGTTAAATCAAAATACCAGTTTATTAACAACTGTAGAACATTGGATAATGCAATTCAAGTGTTTTCATTGGCTTAGCCATCATCGGTTATGAGCCATTATACCACGCTCTTCAAATAATTTATGGCAAGCATAAGTATGATTATTTTGGGCATTTTGCTTTTATTTTATTTTAGTTTTCTATACTTTGGGGTTGTTTTTACTAATAAAATAATTATTCCAAAAGTACTTATTGAAAATGAGATCAGTGCTGGAACAGTCGGTTATGGGACATTGTCTGACCACATTTTCAATATGCCTGGGCCATTATTATGATCAGACAAGATGTCCATGAACACATTTTGACTTCTTCCCTTGAAGGTATTGTCTGACCATAAAAGTTGGTTAGATGCATTGGTTAAGGGGCTAACATCTCATCTCTAGCAACCGAAAATTCATTCAGACACCATAAAAGTTTGTTGCTTTCTCTTCCATGTCGAAAACGAGCACATGCCAACAAATCCGATACATGTACATAATTCCCCACCAAAAATTAGGTAATGGAAAACTGCTCTTCATTCAAAGTTCGAAAGGTACATAACTCCACCTCTTTATTGGGCATATAATAGCTGTACTGTTAAGTTTTTTTAATTTCTTAAGAAAGATAAGATCATGATTACATTGGTATCAATAAACTTTCTGAAATGAACTATGCAGAGCAAATCCTTCAAGTAGTGGATGACTTGCATCCTGCACCCCTTTATTTTGAAATCCTTGCACAAGATAATGTTGCCAAGAGAAAGTGAGGCAGTTGCCTAGTAGATAAAGTCAACGATCATATTCAAAATCATTACCCTTCAATTAGTTATGCTAATTAACATCTGATCAAATTTATATGATGTCCAACTCAAAAGAAGACTTAAAGGACAGATGTCCTATTAAAGAAGAAAATATCCAGCTCACTGTAAGATCATTGATTATAACCAACTCTTATCCAAGGCACATTCATGGAATAACATTGTTAAATTAAAATATACCTCCACACCTTGAGTTTGGTCACAGAAATTTGACAGATTTTTGGCTCAGTTACTCACCTTTTCCAATGACAAGTCCACATTTATTTCCTGGTACTGGGTATTCAACAGAGGTTATTCCAGGCATGTTGGCAGGTGGACCCCTGGGAGGTGGACCCCCTCGTTGCCGAGACTAAGGGTCAAACAAGGAAAATACATGTGTAGCTACAGTACTGCTCAGAAGAAACCTAACAGGGAACTCGTTTGTGAACAGGTACAGAATGGATACCAAAAGAAAATGGAACCGATATGGAATGGTAACTGATAACAAAATCAAAAGAAAGATTTCTCTAGAACACATAATAAAAGAGAACAGGTTCTTCAGAATGCATGCTAGTTAGTCATGCTTTTAGAGCACTTACCAGGGATTTGGAAAGGAATTTGGAAACCATGCAACTTTTTATATATATTTGTCCAATTTTTGTCCAGCTTGGCAATCTTGAGAAATGACAGAACAAATCATCCTGTCTATTTTTTATTTGCTTTTTATATGCATTAAGCAAGTAGTGTTGTTTGCCAACTTTGCAGAAGTATCAGCGAGGATAAAAAAACAACGTCACTAAAATTGTCACAAAATGTTGTGTTGCACTTGCTTTGCCTTGTTGGCAGTACTGCGCTCTACTCCCATCTTCCAGCCAAGTTTCAGCAGCATTCGCTCAACAGTTTTCAGTGATACTTCATTGTTAAATCTCTATCAAATTATTTATGTATATACAAGAGCTGAAAGTTTGTACAGTGTATTTTGCTTGCATTTCTTCATCGTTGGCATTATAAGTGTTTGGTAAGCTGGTTACTTCTTCCTTTCCTGGTTCAATCACAGACTACTGGTCAGTGCCTATCCGGCTTTAAAGTTACAATACCATCTTTTCTTATTTTTTTGAGTAACTAGACTCACATTTTCAACACAGAAATGGACATGCAAACGAGTGTTGCTAATATCATGTGGAATGGCAACAGAATACCTTCTGTCAAGCCTTCCCTCAAGTTTCTTCAAATCAGTGTTGTACATGTACCTAACAAACAAATCACCCCCTAGTGCTCAAAAAAAGAGAGAAAATTCCTGCAGGCTCACCTGTTCTATGATTTCTTGAATCATGCTCTGAACATTCTGGACCTGCTCTGGTGTACCCTGGACAGATGCCATTCGATCAGGTGCATTTGAGTTATCTTCTGTCAAGATGCCAGACAAAGGAAGAAGGATGAAAGATACAGGTTAGTCTACACAGTTCAAATATATCACATAAAACAGCATACACTGAACATCATCATTTTCAAAGTGAGTTCCATTAGTACCACAAAAGATTTAATTTCTCCCCTATTGTTTATCACTCAATAGGCTAATTAAATTCAGTACTGCTACGTTTTTGGTTTTACAAGCATGCACTGTAACTTCTGCACTCCCTTTGCACGTTAACCGACACTGGTGAATAAAGCACAACCATAAAGATGCAAACTTCCCACACTCCAAGATTGAAAACATGCAACCTATTCAAAACTATCTAAAAATCCTTTGTCCTCTATTTTACAGATTTTCATCAACACTGACAACTCGCATGTACCCTGTTCCATAGGCTGAAGATTAACTACCACCAGGAGAGGAGGGAGGGGGTTTAAGAGGCTTCAACAGGAACAAAAAGTCTGACATTTGTAGGTAATTAATTTGTTTCACTCCTAGAGAATACATGTCTGACATTGACACACTGGTTTAACTTACTCATATTAAATTGCACTTTTGCTCCTGTTTCTGACTGTATTCTTTTGATTGTTTCACCACTCTTTCCAATAACAAAACCCACAATATCTCGTGGAACAGGAACCTGTCAAGGAAAATCCAATGCATAGGAAGATTTCTTAGCATCATTGCCATGCTTTTGCAATATCTATGTAGCCATGGCTTGATTTTGAGAAACCCTCTTTAACCCATGCACTCACAGAGCTCTTCAGCTTTTTCAGCCTGGCCTGGATAGGAGACAAATTAGCTCTAATCTACTCAAATAGGCATTTGCAACATGCTACATGTAGCATGCCTTTCTTCCACTAACACCAGGGTTGAGGGCATCTTTGCTTCAGCATACACAGAAATCAAAGTACGTCTTTAGGCATTTCCAGTTTTTTTATTAATTTTTTCACCTTTCTTTATTCTCCTTTTCTGATCTTTTTGCAGCAGTGATTGACCTTCCACTGGGTTTGCTTCCAGTTCAAGAATTTTTGAGAAGGTCCTTTGCCATGGGTAATTTTTACCATGGAGTAGCTAAGTTTAGTCAAAGGAAATTTTGCTGGGAGTTTTTAATTTAAATTTGTGAGCACTGTCATGCATATCTTGGGCTCCAGTAAGCCAATCACTATCTGTATCATTCTTCCTGCAAAACTTGAATATAGATGATGCCAATTTTGGTCAAAGGTGATGACATCAGAAGTGGAACAAAGGGCAATTCCACACAGGAATCAATGGGCTAGACAGGCTCTAGTTAGCAAACAACTTGTCAATGTTGGAGGCCTATTACTGCTCACCACCCCCACTTGCTCATACATAAACTCACTCATCCTTTGTTAAAAGAAAAGCACCGAAATATATGATTTTATGTAAATTAATTTTGTTATTTTAAAACAATTTTATAAACCAGCACATTGTTTTCCAAATTTTTCTTTAAACAAAGTTTTTGTGCAGCAACGTTAACCACTTGCTTGAAGTTGTATTTTTTTCAATCCATTTAAGAGATGCAGTTTCAATTCAGTAACATGTACACAGATACACACCTCTAACTGTTGCATTCCGGGTTGATTTCTTGGCAAATCATGTCTGTTTCCTTTGTAGTCCAATCCAGGCATGTTTTGCTGAGATTCAATTTATAAATATCATTAAATTTATAGCAAGTTTATCTCTACACCATAACTTTTGAAAATGTTAATTTGACTTTCATTACTTTGAACTAGCATGGATCCATAGCCGGGGGGGACCAAAGAGACGAACTTCAGGAAGACTAGAAACTATTCACTAACTCAAGGAGTCGACACATAGTCTACCTTGCCACAAAGGTAATAAGAAAGAGATATGTCCAACACGGAAAGAGAGGAGTTTGTGACCTGTAACTCTGATAATATTAGGGAGATATAATATAGATTCATAGTGAGGAAGGGGGAGACATTTTGAAGAATGTTTTAGGGGGAATCTATTAGACAGAGGGGACGAAGTTGGTTGTTGAGGTGATGAAGTATTGAAAGTATAAAATTAGGACTAGCATCATGGAAACCAGTGCCAACAGGGCATATTTTGTTCCCCTCAAATTCATTTTTGGCTTGTCTTTTAGTTGACACTTTTGCTTGAGCTAATTCAATGCTCTTAAATACAAGTAACATTCAACAACAAAGGAACTGGAGTTTCAATTCCTTAAAATTCCTGTTTTTTCCCATCATCACCTGCCGGTTCCTGTTTGTTGGGTTGCCACTGACCTCAAGCTCCTTCTCAGTTAGCAAGTCCTGGACCAGGTCCCTTCCTCGCTGTGCTCTCATAGAATCGCCCATTATCCTGAGGGGTTTCTCAGGTGCATTAAGATATGGTCCATCCTGAACCATCATCATTCTGCACTGTGCTCTCTCCTAGAAATTATTATGACCAAGAGTTGCTTTCATGCATAGAAATGTATCATTCCAGTCCCTCAAAAATTGAGTAACTAAGATATTTTTGCACATGAATCTATGGTACTTCCTTAGAATTGCCAAAAATGCAACAAATTCAAAATCAATATTGCCTTAGTACAAGAAATGCTAAATATAAATTCAGCTGCATTAATTATACAGGTAATTTGGTCTCCCAATACAATTTTACTACTTAGAGACAATTTTCTTAAACAACTGTCATGTCTCAGATCAGCAAAACCTTGGTATTATCGAACTGTACCAGTTTACAATCTTCTTGTCAGAAAATAACAATATCATGCATTACAAAATCACATGTGGAATGTGGACAGGACCATGCAATGTTGATATTCATAAAAAACAAACCTGAAGAGCCTTGATGGTTTCACCTCCTTTACCTATTTAAGTGGGATTATTCAAGATAACAAAACATTGCTTATTAATTTCTGAAAGAAGGGAATAACATTTAGCATTTGAAATCTCTTAACACTGACAATTGAAAGTTGAATAGTATAAAGGTGTTTTCTACAACACTGACATGACAAAATTAGCAGAGTATTATATAATCACTCTCTAAAAACTCAGAAGTCTGTATCAAGTTCTAGAAGCAGAATACCAGATACTGGAATGAGCTTGCATGATGTATTTGGCGGAAAGAGAGGCTCAGCTGTTTACAACTTACCTATGATGAGACCAACTTTACTAGCTGGTATCATCATTTCAATAACTTGTTCACCAGGAGCAACAACTGGCAATGACATCTGAAACAAGTTAAAACAACATTTGCAAATTTTTATGATGTTTGATGTACCACAATGTGATTTAATCTCAGAGACAAAAGGAGAAGACATGACATTGGTTGCCAAAAACAATCCAGTGGCCACCGCTACAAGCATTTGAAACAAATTATTTACTTTGACAGTAAAGCACTGGGGAGCCCAATAAAGTTCAGTATTGCTTCTGTTTCAGGTTGAGAATTTATAGTCTCTCCAGACACTGTTCTTTAGAATGCAAGTAATGGTTCTCTTAAGGAATTACACATCACTGAAAGAGCAGTCAAATATCCTTACCAAAGATTCTGGAATCTTCCCTTCCTCACATATCCTATTTAACAAATTCTTTGCCTTCCTGTAACACAAAGAAAGACAAAAATACCAATTAGCAGAGATTTCTAACGAGGCTGCTAAGTAGTGGTTAAGTTTACATTGTATTTTCAAACTTTAAAATCTTAATTTTACAATAATTATTATTATATCGTAATTCAACTGGAAGTTAAATATTTCCGGTATTGGCGAGTTTGATATTGTCAGATCTGTACTGTCACTCTACAGTGAGTCATGTCAACTTGACTACTGTGCAAAAACAAACTGCCTGAAAATTAAAAAATGCTTAATGTCTATCTTTAATAGCTAAGATTAGAATTCTCTTTACAGACACCCAATAGCACAAAAAAAAATGCATGGAAGTTAGTGCAGGTTTCCAGCCAACTAATCAGAATCGACATAAACTGCTTTTATTGTAAAACACACACTTACTCAACAGCTTGCTGTGTTCCATTAATAGATACATGTCGATCTGGTGGTGCTATCTGTCCAGGGGGAGGGTCTATCACAAAAAGACGAAAGATGTCAATCTTTTAAACAATCATACAATGAATGAAAACAATAAATTTATTGACCATAATAAAGTCACAGCCTTGCACAGAGCATTGTAAGATGGTCTCCATATTGACAGCATTAACATGTAAACAGAAAAGCTTTTTCCGCATCAATCAATAAATATTGTAACTTGTCAAAAAAGATTGTCTGCCCACCATTAAAAATTAGCAAGTACATAGTAAAACTTGTTTGGAACCCAATGAAGTGTGTTCCTAACCATATTGACCACTGTTACTGGTCTTGCCCAACAATTGATAGCTACCACAGATACAATTAATGCATCTCTTACCAAAGTGTAAAAGTTTACCACATACAGAACTTATTTGTTCAGATAACACAAAGTTGTTAAAATGTTCAAAGCTTACCAGGCGCAACTTGTATTTTGGCACCAGTTTCTGACTGTAGTTTATTGATTTGTTCTCCACCCCGTCCAATGACTGAAAGGAATAAAATGTTATTTGGACAATTGAAGGGGTGCATGGAAGGGTAATTTTCTTGGAGAACATTGCAGTCTTTCAGATGCCACTTAGATTCCTTATACATGCATCCCTTCAATGAGCTCAGCAAAAATTAAGTGCGTTCAGAAAATAAAAGAGCTTATGTCTGCCACAGTTCTAGGAAAGAGGGTCCCATTAGCTCATCAGCCTGGTACTAAACTATATCACTGATAGCATTAACCAGACAAAGTACCACATCCCTCCGCTTGATGCTACATTATTCTAGGACAGTACAGTCCCTGGAATTTACATTAGGCTGCACAAACACTATTACTCCAGGGAAGAAATAAGGAGCACTTACTTAATCCAACAAATCTGTTAGGAATCTTCATGTCTTCTGACACTAACGAACCAAGTCCAGCTCTACAAAGAAATACACGTGTACAGCTTATGTTGCGTAGTTTGTTCAAACAAGCTACTGGAATAAACTTGTAACAGTATTGTTTATACTACTGTACTTTTGTTGTTGTCTTTCTTGTTTTATCCTTGAAAAGTGGTAAAAATTACTACATAAATAAATACATATGGACGGGAAGGAAAGCTATTATGAAACACTGCATTTAGTGTTGTTACTAATACCAGAATCATTACATCCAGTGTGCAAAACCCACTAATTTTAGGCCTTGTCCCTTTGGCCTAGCCTGCAAGGATTTGTGCAATAATTTGAATACGGTATGATTATTTACAGGGTTAAATTTTCCATCTGCACCACAGATTTCTTTGAGCAAGCAGTAAGTATAATGTACTAGCCTGAAATGCCATTTTACGATACTTCTATAAATTACATTTTCCTCTAAAATTTTCTCACGAAGCTTCACTGGCTTGTCAGGTAAGTAAAAGACAGAATACACTAGCCCAACTGTACAATCCATTACTCCCAGGCTGTTGGACATGGCTTTTATTGCCTAAAGAATGGACCCAAATTCACCACATATAACATAAATTGCATTTCTTGTAAACATGCTAAAATTACCTCTGTGCTAGACTTGCAGCGACTTGCATAGCTATTGATTTTGGATCTTTTCCATCAATGTTCACTGAAATTGAAAATGTAACAACTAAGCTGCCACTGAACAGTACAACAACATGGCAGTGCTAACAATCTAAATATGCATGTACCATCAGGACCAACTTAGGCAGTATCCATTCTACCTACAGTCATTACAAGGAATACATGTGCTGTCAGTACAATTCTGTTTATCTCTAAATCTAGCCTACAACTTCCTCACAATTTTTTATACAGTAACAATGTTGTACAAGTGTAAATAGGACCAACAATGTTACTTCCAACAGGGATTTGCAAACATTTTACCATCTCCATAAGCCCTTTGATGACCAATTTAACAGGCCAAGTCTAAGCCTTAGAACAGTTCCTGCTTTTGCCAATATATGGTCTTTCTTACCTGCCCCTCCCAATTCCAAACACAATGTTGATAATGATCCATCCAGAGTAGACCCATTATTCTAGCATTACATTGGGAGAAGGGTGCTAAGAAAACTGAATAATGACTTCCCACTTCAAAATGTGTTACCAGTTCACATTTTGTCAGGTATCCCAAGGACTTTTGGCCAGGATTGTACACAACATTCTATTAGTGTAGAATAGTTACTGTTGATTTGAACATTGGAAAAGACTCATTAGTCATCACCCTACCAATCCCAGGCTGTCAATTATGAAGGCTGTGACCTGTAACACCTGTTACAGCCGAGTGTAGTCTTGATAGGCCGTTGATGTTACAGGTGAACTTGCCTATAGTCAAGACTATTCAGCCGTAAAGTAACAAGCTCATTATGGCTGTAAGATCAGGGGAACAGATAAATGAAACTTAGTGACAGCCCTGCAGTCTATCACCACTAAAGGTTGTACCAGGACATTTTTGCAGTGTTTGCTAATTTAAAGAAATAAGCCCAAAAGTATTAAGAACCTATAGGCCTAAACAGGGTCTGTTTGCCCTAGGAAAGCACTGTCTGTCTAGACAAATACCAGTTTGCTGTTATACCCGAGTATGGTCAAAATGGCACAAACTAACAAAAATATTATTTCCACACCAAGAGGGATCACGTCTTATGGCCAGTCGAAATCATTTTTATTTGCAGCTTAGGGGTATACCATTGTTAGCTTTTTCAGTGGTTTGTGCAAAATTACACAAACAATTTTAAATGGGAAAGCAGTGTCAGAATATTAACAAAATATGAATCAGAAAGCCGTTAACATTATTACTTCGGTACTTATTTTCACTCAATGCATCGAAACTCTGAGCCGTTCAAACGCTTGGCAAATTCATATAAAGCTACCTTCGAGAACTAAATTCCTTCGAATTCTACAGTAACCACCGACTTCACATTAAAAATCAGCTTAAAATGAAACTCACCATCAGTTGCCGGTTTCTTCACAGGGAGCTCTTCACCGCCACCTAAAACTAATAAGCATATAAAGTTTAACTTACCAAGTGAACAAAAGACGCCAAGACATTCAGCATGGTTGCATACCAATTTCGTGGCTAAGCTAACTTACCGTCTTGTTCGAACGGTCTTTTCCTACTGATTTCTACAAAAAAGACAACAAAAATGTAATAAGTGTGTAGTTCTTTCAACAATCAACGTTCTAAAGCAGAGTGGCATGTGATTTCGAAACGTTTGACGACATTTTCACACCTTGTTCCGCCGAAGCCTCAGCCGCCGCAGCGCTGCTCGATCCCATACGTGCCGCAATCTAATAAAAAAATTGGTGATAAGTACGCGCATAAAAGCACCTTTACAAGACCTTGAAAGCATCAATACCTCCTTTGCTCTCTTTAATGCGTCAGCAAATGCTGAATTTGGATCCACAGGAGGCCCTGGCGGTGGTGGAACGTTGTTGAATGCCTGCATTGCGTCCGCCATTTTCAACACGTGAAGAAGAAAGAAGCCACAGATCTGACCGCAAGGTCTGATGGTATACAAAAGGACATGCGCTTCGAATGAACCACAGCTGACCCAATACTTTACGTGGGACGTCTAATAGATTAAGCCAAGGCTAAAAGCGGTGCTCCTCGGATCCGTTTCTCGAAGGTCACGAAAAGTTTTCGTACCCGGAAAGCAATAGCAAAATCTCGAGCCTAATGATCATAGAGCTTTTTTATTCCCATATTAACATGAACAGAAAAAATTCAGGCCTGAACGGAATTCGAATGCATGACCTCTAAATTGTTTTCAGTCTTTGATTTGTGGGTATAACTGCGATGAGCAATCATGAATTAATATCTTTCTCCGCAGTTCTTATAGATGATTTTTCATGTATTCATTTGCATTCTTCATCTTTTACGGGCATATTACGAACCTATAATGTGACCAGCTTCCCGGCTGGCTCGAGAGCTCAAATGGTAGAGCACTGCACGGGTATCGCAGAGGTCATGAGTTTGAATCTCGCTCAACACTGAATTTTTTCAGACTTAAATTACTGCCGCCATAAGTTGTGTGCTTAACTGCGATGATCATGCATGTGTTCATATGTCCTATATACGTAGTCTGCAAAAGGATTTACCCATCACCCCAGATGCAAAAGACAAAAGAAGATATAAACTTAAGTAATACACTATTGAGATAAAGAGACGAGACTGGCTCGTTTGGTCTATCACTTATTTTTATTTATTACATAAACATCAGTGTTTCACAGGGATTTCTGCCACTGAGAAAAGCCATATATTTTCACATGTAAAAATACGATATTTTTACGTGTAAAAATATCAGCCGATCAGAAGTCTTCTTTTGTTGCTATAACAACGTGCAGCTTTGGGCGGGAATCGTTTGGTGAGTTTTTTGTAATTATCTGAGAGCTGAACATTTTCATTTGAATGTAACGAGTTGTTGTTGGACACCGACAATTTGATTTTTGTATTGTACTAAATTTACTTATATTTTGTCGTACTCGTGGCCAATAAAAGACGCTTCCCCTGAGCATGTTT
>Ga0126337_10001530_pt1 | contig 14068 bp, 15 predicted proteins | sample DipCmetagenome_FD_92527 | JGI IMG/M metagenome (GOLD analysis project Ga0126337, IMG submission 92527) | Coral microbial communities from La Bocana,Puerto Morelos, Mexico - Diploria C A metagenome | ecosystem: Host-associated > Invertebrates > Cnidaria > Coral | place: La Bocana,Puerto Morelos... | reverse complement strand
TATTTTGGTTTGGAATTGAACGCTGGCATTACACTATCAAACTTGAGCAAGTTCTGAGACCGATAGGCGTACTGAACAAATCTAGGCATCTGCGAAATTCGAAGGTAAAATATATATTTATTTCTTACTAGGCGTCGTCCTTGGCGTCGCCGTCGTCATTGCTTAAGGTCCCTATTGTTTACATGTGACTTTTCAGGGATGACGGTCATCTTGCGGGAGCGAGTGAAATGTTATACCGTAGGGAAAAATAGGACAAACCACAAAATGTTCGACATAACACTATCTAAAATTATATTTTCCATTACCTTATAGAAACTGCAGTTGGTTTCAGCAATATTATACCAAAACCTAACTATAAAACACATGTAACAAGCACCTAAGTATATTTACGGCCGCCTGACTTCTATTTCAGTTTCTAATTGTCGAAAGGAACCCAGTGAAAAGACACTAGCCCTGGTGCTTGTTTTTTGCGTATCGAACAGTGAAGTTAATTCGAGATCAATCGATATTCTATATATTTGAAGCAGAAAAATTTATAGAATCTGTTTGCAAATCACACAAGGTATAAGTTGACAATCGGTCATCATTTGTATGCCATTTTGCGGGCAGACAACCATTGTGCCGAAGGGTAGATAGAAATTGAGAACTTTCACGGCAAAGATAAAAGATTGATATAAACATTTCCAAAAATTGAAATCTTACTTTTGCTTTAAGCCTGAACAAACATCCAAGCTTGAGGTCACAACAATGAATAAACTCGAGGTAGCAAGTGAAAACCGGCGAATGACCTTGATTTACGAAATAGCTTTGTTTCCATCTGTGAAAATTCGCGCGAACTTTGACGCACTGCATAATGGAAAGGGCTTCCAGCCCCTCCAGAAGCCAAGCATAAGCCCAGAAGTACGCATTGTGGACTTAATTTGCAATTTGCATTTAATTAGCTTTTCAGTGATAGTTTGTTAGGGTTTTTGTGAAAATCAGGGTTGTGACAACTGTGCAAAAAAGGCATTTTTCGGAGAAAAAAGGGCATATTTCGGGTAGAATCCTTGCCCTTAACTTGGAAGCCCTTTTTGTTTGAATCCAAACGCGAAAGATCACTTAATCGCTTTGGCAGCCATTTTGTTAACAATGGCAAGGAAAATGTCGCTTCCTCATCTCGTTCCCAGGGACCTATCTCTTCCAGGGGGAAGAGATAGGACCCTGGGAACGAGGTTAGAAATACCCTTTTCAGCGGAATGACCATCCCACTCCCCCACCCCCCCGCGAAAAAAAAAAGTGAATACAACCCATCGACTGACTTACTGACCGACTGAAAGAGTAAATAACCTCTTCCCCAACTAAATGCTATTACTCACTCTAAACACGGTTTGAGGGTCTTCAACCTCATTTTGAATAACCTTTCATTTCTGCGCAATGTAAACTAATCTTGGTCACGAGTCAAACACTTACTTTATGTTTGTCTTCCCTAAATTTTGTTCAACAGAAACACCATGTCAGCCAACCATGCAAATTTTATTTTAGTTAACTGCCTCAAGTTTGTTTAAGCTAACAAACAAACTAGTTTTGTTACATCTAATAAGCTGTGTACATGTAAAAAGAATTAACAATGAAAGGAAAATTTCTGAAACTAGAAGCGAATGAGTCCAGTGTAAGAAAGTGTCATGTTTTCATTGGCTCTGGCTGGTCCACTTGGTGTCCATGCTTTTCCAATTCTGCCCTGATAAACAAAGAAGAATAAAAACATCTCTAACATTATTGAACACATTAAATCTTGCTCGCTAAACCGCCAAATTATCTTGCAACACATTGAAACGTTAAACAGCCCTTCTAAAGACCACCAGTCTCAGCCTTAAGGAGAAAGCCTGAAACAGTTTGTACTGAACACGGTCAAATAGTACAGGCTAAAAAAATTGGTCTGAATTTCTGAATCTGACATAAATGGAGGTCAGAGCGATCTAGACAGCAAGCAAGCGAGCAAGCAAGATACGGAAGAATCTCACTTACCGAGGCCGAAAATAGCTCAAGATTTGCTTAAGTTCTTTTATCGCTTTTCACCTTCAAAACGAGTTTTAAATAAAAATAACGACTTTTAGTATTTAAAATTGGATTTATGAGGGTTTTATCAGGGTGAAAAAATTGCGAATTTACCAGCAGAAACATCGCGTTACGGAGCATTACCAATGACTATGATCTCCAACCTCTGACGGCACGTAGTACATTGCAGACTCGTTTTCCCACGCTCTTCGAAGTGATGCAACTCGGTAAGTAGTCAAGGTTTTCCATTATCATGTTTTCTCATATAATCATGCACAGCTATCATTGAATGTGCTAAAATATTGTTCTCGAAGAATCTTGCAGGATTTTGAACAGTTTCCGAAAGGTTGTGATTGGAAATACTGTTACGTACCTTGAAAACAGCTATCGCGAAACATTTGCAAACTGATGTTTCTTTCTTTCATACTACCCAGAACTTAATGTAAAGTTTGTTTCATTATGTTTTAGTTTTGTCAATTGTATGCGGTCTAAAACAAGTGAAAATGTCGTAATTTCAATTAAAAAGAAGAGTGGCATTTTCCTTTTTGAATTATCTTTTTTCCTTGGTTTTAGAGATACTGACATTATATGCAAATAAGTTATGACGTCATAAATTGTTCCACTAAAACAGTAAAATACTGAATAAGAATATCTGAAATTCCCAGTTTTTGTCTTAACCAAGCATCATCCACTCCCAACAATTTAGTGAGACGAGGTAAGACAATATGCGCATCATGTATGTTTTGAAAGAGATCTTTGTTCCACTTTAAAGGGTTGGAAATGGGGATATTTGTTTTTTTTATAGAATGAGACTGGAGCTAAGAGTGTTGTTCTGACAATGACAATGTTTCTTTTGCGATGTACATTCCTGGTGCCAAGTTTGAAGAACACTGCTCAATTCCAGAGATATTCTTGATTCAGTATTTTACTGTTTTAGTGAAACAATTTATGATGTCATCTCTTTCCTCATTTGCAAATTATAAAAATGTCAATGCAAGTATCTCTAAAACGAAAAAAGATAATCCAAAACGGAAAACACCATTTTGCTTTATTTTGAAAAGCCTTTTACCAGTAAATAAGAAGCAATTATTTTTTACGTCATAAGCACTTTAAGCACGACTTCCTAAAATCACAAAAATAAGTACCCAGCAACAAAAATCAGACTTTTACAAGCGCAAATATGAGTTCCTGCAAAGTTAAAAAAAATCACTGATTTACAAAAATTAACTCCCACAAAACTGTGCCACACAGTAGTTGTAGTTGAAAGTTTGGAAATTATTGATCATGTGACCAACTATTCCCATTCATGACCATTATTAAATGACTGACTGTGTATATAAGATGAAAGAACTCCCAGCCCAGTTGTTTGATCAGTGACTTAGATAATACAACAAAACTGTCAACCACAAGCACATCCACAACTGAAGGGATAACTTTCCAAATGTGGCTGATAGTGGTATTTCATTAAGTAAACTTTCAGTGCTAATTGTTTTAAACTTGCAGTTTCTAGTTAAAACAAGTAACTATTTTCATACAGGCGAAGTAATTGCTTGTTACTGGACAGAAGCTATTCAGAGTCAAAGTTTAGGTTTCAAAATCATCCTTGAATTACAAACAATGACCTAATAGCTGTCAAATTCTAGGATCACAGGCCAAATCATGTACCAAGCAATGCTTTAAGTCCGTATGTTGTGTGGAAGAGTCATGCATCTTGACAGGTTGTGGGTGCGTGGGGGATATATACCACACAAGCTGAACTTTACTTGTATCAGCCAACCCAAAATTGACCGTTTTGCATAATTTTGGATTTTTATGATTGGATAAATATAAGAAATAGCTTTCGTTTAAAAAAAATCCACAAGAAAAATGTTATTCGTACGGGAAGTTACTGAACGAAAACAATTCTCCCATCTTAATTATTCTAATTAAACGCTGACAACTCTTGTCATCCCACTCTCAAATAAGGAGAGGTCACGTGCTAAGCGTGTGTTTGTGTTTGGGCGTAAATTTGCAAGCGATTTCTTTTTCACGCCCACATTTCGAGCGAGCCAAAAGAACCTTTTAAACTTGTTTGACATAGCAAGTCGAGCCGCAGACAAGAATAGAGCGAAAGTCCTCATACCACTGCGCCTTTATAAACAAATCTCAAAGTCAAGCTATCCCTCGAAAGAACCACGCACGGCTCGACTTCTTCACATAGCCATCTTAATTTAGACTTTTAATATCAAAGCTTAGAATATAGACACCACCTGGAATCTCAGAGTCAAAACTGGGGTGATAAGAGGGCAGTTTGAACCTGTTTAAAGCGTATAGTTTCCACACTAGTGAGACATTTTTACCAGAAGCAACAAGCAAATTCTTCTAGTAGATCCCAGAACTAATTGGTGTTTGGATACTAGTTACCAGTCGACAACGGTAAGTGGCAGCCATCTTGAAGTGGGCATAAAAAAAAATTGCCCGCCCCAGTGGGTTGGCTGATACCTTAAGAGTAACTTTATTTGAAATGGAAAGCCATTTTGTTTTTTATTTGGAGGTGAATAGTACTTGGCTAATCACCTCCAAGCTAGCCAATCAGCGTGCGCGAAAAGCACTATTCACTTGTGTGGTATATACTAATAGGTGATAGTTTATGAGGCCTAAGGCTGAATTGAATTATCATTCAAAACTGAAGTTGGGTGTACGTGTGCATTATTTTTCCAATAATTTCAACTTTTTTAAAGACAAGAAAATGTTAATATCCTTCTTTTAGTCTTCTCAGATTTTACCCATTTGCATTAAAAACTTCCTTCAAAACTTTGGAAGAAAGGGAAAAGAAAAATTATCATTTAATAGATGACTTCCAGCCACTGCACATTGCAGTGGCAATCAAATTGCATAATTTGCATAATTAGGTGTTCAGGTACAATTCTCCCAACATATAATTATTAGAAGATATTATACCTTAACTACCGCATTCTATTCTAGTTTCTTATGCGCCAAGTTAAGTCATGTCACATGATTTTGTTTAGACAGAGTCAGTCAGACACAGTTTGCTAAAACAATCGGTGATTGCTAGGTGTATTTGAAATGAAAAAGAAAATGAATTTGGCTAATTTTCATCAATGCAGAACATTCTCACTGCACTGTAGGCCTTAGAAGAACCCCTGAAAATAAAATTTTGTCCATTCAAAAATCGGACACTCCCACACAATTCTACTTCATCATTGGTCAAAGTCGCTACGAAGTCACGTTCAAGCAGTCAGGCCGACGAATGTTGGCCTCCGAGATAAAATGAACGACAACATTTCCCTAGAAGACGAAACCGCCCTTCTCGCTGATGGAAATTCAGACGAGCGAGTGAATGCTCAACAGGACAACCTCTTGCGCCTGCTGACACCGATGTTGACCAGCTTAAACTCGAATATGGCCGCAGTGAGCGAATCGCTCAAACGCATTCACAACGTAGACAACCACGACGGTGATGAGGCACAATCTCCTTCTAAAAGGCTACGCAGTTCGCCTGAATCAGGTGTTTCTATTGAGGTAAATGACCTCCTTACTGAGGGCCAATTGACCCAAGATAAGCTCTTGAACACGACCGAGAGTCAGGACGACGTGCTTGACGATATTGCTCAATCACTAGACGAGGCCGAGCGAACCGCTGCACCGGTCTCAGAAAAGCTGGCAAACGTCGCCAGTAAAAGGTGGTTACACAAACTTAGTGACGACCAGCTGAAAGCAAAGGTAGAGAAATACCATCGCCCGGTCAACTGTGGAAAGATCGTTGTCCCTAAAGTGAACGAAGAGATTTGGAGCAAGCTTCCAAGGCCAGCACGAGGGAAAGATCTTAAGTTTTCCCGCCTTCAGACAAATATGACTAAGGTTGGTCACATCGCTGTGAAATCCACAGAAATGCTGCTGCAATTGAAAGCCAAAGTTGATAGCTCCTTTGCCGAAGAATTTAAAGAGCTTGTAGTAATGACTACAGATGCTATAGCCTTACTAGGCCATGCCAGTTTTGAGCTTTCTCAGATTCGTCGTGAAGAAATCAAACCAAACCTTCACAAGGACTATGGTGATCTTTGCTCGGCGAACGTGCCTGTGACAGAGCTTCTATTTGGCGATGAACTGCAGACACAACTGACCCACATTCGAGCTACCAACAAGATTAGCAGCACAACAAGTTCCTCTCATCCTCTGAGGCATACCTATTATGGTCAAAACCTCAACCAGATTGGTAAACAACACAACAGGCCTTTTTTTATCACGAGCGCCACCGACGCAGAGTCGGCAGAACAAGGCAAGCCTATTTACCCCCGCACGAAACGTGCCGACCAACAACAAAGGACATAAATTCCTTTGTTAATGTGTTACCAGCACTCAAGGCAAGCAAATATCGTTCACTGCTGCCATGTCTTGTGGAGTATTACAGGTTTAAGGCCAAACATTTTCAGGCCAGTCAGATTACTGGCCACATTGAGCAACGGTGTAAACTTACTTCAGATCCAGAAATTCTGGAAACCGTAGCTGGGCAAGCATTGAGTTTACCCAAACAAATTAAACCTCCATTCCAACCTGGTCCCAGGAGGAGGCACAATTTATTGATTCCGAGACTTTTTCACTGCTCGGAAAAGGCGTAATTCAGCAGTCGAAACACGAGAAGGGTGAATTTATTTCATATGTATTTTTACGGCTGAAAGAGATGGCTCGCATCGAATGATTTTGAACTTGAAATCGTTGAATCAGTACGTAGAATGCTAAAATTGCAGTCAGGGATAGACATAACAAAGTTATCAAAAAGGTTTGTCACTGACTTAAAAAGCTTAATGTTACATGTAACAACGTTTAAAACTAAAACAAGACGTTTCGACCCGAAAATCTTCGGTCTTCATCGGTTTTTAAAGGTCTTAAAAGCCGTAACGGCTTTATTTAACGGTTCACGTATTTGCGCGTGCTACGAGGACAAAAATATGTCAACATAAGATCGCTGCGCGGCAGATCTAGTCACGCAAAAGACTTGTATATTGCAGGAATTTCGATACGTTCGTTGCCCGCATTAGGATCTCGTTCAGAGTGCCAAGCCTCAAGAAAAAGCCTCTTGTGGTAGTCCTTTGCTCTGTCGACAATGATGGCATGATTGAAATCCATATTATGGCCATACTGATTTGCGTGTTGTGCCACTTTGGAATTACTGTCAGCAACACGGACCGCCCTTTGGTGTTCTTTGATTCTTGTGGCTAAGGCTCGGTCACTTTGTCCATAATATGCAAAGTTGCAGTCGAGGCAGCTGACTTTGTACACCACGCACCTTGTTTGTTCGGGGGAAGGCTTGTCCTTGGGACTTGGGAACTGCGTGCGCAATGGGTTGAGTGGTTTGAAGTCAACTTTAACGTTGTTAGTACGCAACACTCTTGCGATCTTCTCAGATACTCCTTTGACATAGGGGAGTGCGACGAAGTTGGGCGGTGTAGTTCTCTCACTAGATGCATTGTCACTGCTTGGAATGTGGCGAGGAGCTTTGCGACAAGAAGCTCTTGATAAACTCTGCCGGATAGTTGTTGTCCCTGAGCACTTTGATTGCGCTCCTCTTTTCTCTGCGCTTTCCCACGTTTGTTGACGGCGACTGTTCAGCTCTGTCAAGTAGAGTGTTCATCACTGATCTTTTGTGATGCAAAGGGTGATGGGAGTTTAAATCCAAGTATTTATCCGTATGTGTTGGTTTCCTGTATACATCAACTTGTATGCGATCACTCACTCGTGTGGTCACAGTGTCCAAGAAGGAAAGGTAGTTGTTTTGTTCAACTTCTTTGGTGAACTGTATGTGATGGTTAACAGAATTTAGGCGGTCGTGGAATTCTTGTACATACTCCTTCTGTAGACATGTGTGGCTATCGTGGCGCATGAGGGGCTGTTGAGATTGCACTCTCCTCCACGTACTCCATAACTAAGTTGGCCACGGTAGCACTGACAGGAGACCCCATGGCGCAGCCAAACGTCTGTTGATAGTGTTCTTGTTCGTACATAAAGTAGCTGTTTCTTAACACAAACACTAACAACTTCATAATGTTAGAAACATTGGTGCGTTGCGTATGTGTGTCATCTTCCTGTAATCTTTCATTCGTCACACGTAAGGCAAGCTCCACTGGGATGGAGGTAAATAGAGAAACAACATCGAACGACACCATGACTTTGTCTTCCGTTATCTGTTGGTTTCTTATTTGCTGAGGAAACTTTAAAAACCGATGAAGACCGAAGATTTTCGGGTCGAAACGTCTTGTTTTAGTTTTAAACCTTGTTAAGTAACGTTAAGCTTTTTAAGTCAGTAACAAACCTTTTTGACAACTTTGTTAAATCAGTACGTAGTTTACCACCATTTCAAAATGGACACAATTTGGACTGCTGTTGCGATGATGAAACCTGGATGCTATATGGCATCTATTGATTTAAAAGATGCGTACTACTCCGTTTCCATTGCTAAACTGGACCAGAAATACCTGAAATTCTCCTGGCGGGGCAATTTGTATGAGTTTACATGCTTTCCTGATGGACTAGCGTTTTGTCCCAGGAAATTCACCAAGCTTCTCAAACCTGTATACTCCACACTCAGACAAATGGGCCACTTATCAGTTGCCTACATTGATGATTCATATTTGCAAGCTGATCTTTATGATCACTGTGTCCAAAATGTTATTGATACAGTTACAATGTTTGACAACTTGGGACTTGTAGTGCATCCCGAAAAATCTGTTTTGGTTCCTACACAACGATTGGTCTTTCTGGGTTTCATCCTGGACTCTATTTTGATGAGAATTTCTCTTACGCCTGAGAAGGCATGCAGAGTTAAAAATGCCTGTAAACAACTTGTGGATACAGTTTTACCATCGATAAGACAAGTAGCACAGGTCTTAGGTCTTCTCACATCCAGCTTCCCTGGTGTAATGTATGGGCCCCTCCATTATCGATGGATTGAGACTGATAAAACCCAGGCCCTAAAGCAGTGCAAGGGTAACGTTGAGAGCCCTATGTCCCTGTCACCAGGAGCAATCAGTGACATTTGGTGGTGGATTGAGTCAATTGAGACAGCTTTCAACCAAATCAGTCATGATTCACCAAAAGTAACTATGACTACTGATGCCTCAAAAACAGGGTGGGGGTGCACATGTCAGGGTACTCACACAGGCGGGTCTTGGACTGCAGATGAAGCAAAAAATCACACCAACTACCTGGAGACAAAGGCAGTTCTCCTAGGGTTAAGGTCCTTTTCAGATATAATATTAGGGAAATCAATCACCATCCTTATTGATAACATGACGGCAGTGGCATGCTTAAATAAAATGGGAACGTGCCACTTGAACACTATCAATCAGCTAGTTATTGATATCTGGGAGTGGTTTATAACACATAACATCTGGCTTACTGCCTCCCACATACCAGGAATAAACAATACTGCTGCAGATGCTGAGTCATGAAAAACACAAAGGGAGACTGAATGGAGCCTTAATCCCATTGTGTTACAGAAGGCGATAGCTGAGATTTATTTCCAGCCGGACATTGACCTTTTCACATCTCAGCTGAATTACAAATGTAAAAGATATGTTTCCTATCAACCCGACCGTGGGTCGTATGCTGTGAATGCCTTTCATATACAGTGGACCAATTTCTTTTTATGCTTTTCCCCCATTCTGTATAATTCAGAAAGTGCTGAAAAAAGTGCAAGAGGACAAAGCAACAGGCCTTCTTGTTGTACCCCACTGGCCCACCCAACCATGGTGGCCATACCTTGCTAATATGCTTATTGCACCACCTCTTATTCTCCCTAGGAAAAAAGGACACTCTACACCTACTATCGAACCCAGACCTTCTCCACCCACTATACAAGGCAATAAAACCTCTTCTGTGCCATTTGTCTGGGAACACCTCACAAGCAAGGACCTTTCAACGACAGCTTCAGATGTCATCCTACAAGCATGGAAGACGGGTACCCAAAAACAATACAAATCATACTTACAACGATGGGAACTCTACTGTCGTGAACAGAAAATTAATCCTGTTTCAGCATCTGTTATTGATGGAATAAACTTCTTTGGTGACCTGTACCAAAAGAAACTTTCCTACAGTGCAATCAATAGTGCCTGCTCTGCATTGTCCACTGTCATCTTTCCTACCGAGGGTGGCACTTTTGGCAACCATCCCCTGGTGGCAAGGTTCCTTTGATGTGTTTTCACCACCCGACCGTCCTTACCTCGTTACCAAGAAATCTGGGATGTTTCTACAGTCTTGTCTTATCTAAGAACGCTCCACCCTCTGGAGAGCCTAAGCTTACAGCTGTTGACACTCAAGACAACCATGTTGTTTGCACTCCTATCAGGACAAAGATGCCAAACCATACATGCCCTAGAGGTTTCTCACATGTCACTTACTGATAAAAACTGTATATTTTACATACAGAAATTACTTAAAACCTCTAAACCAGGCAAACACCTGGGACGTTTGGAGTTTCGCTCCTTTGAAGAAGATAAAAAGCTATGCATTGTTACAGTTCTTACAGAATATGTTAATCATACCAAGTTAACCAGAGGGAACTATACCCAGTTGTTATTAAGTTTCTGTAAACCTTTCAAACCGGTATCTATCGATACAATTGCTCGTTGGTTAAAAAAGGTTCTAGAGAATGCTGGCATTGACATAAACAAGTATGGTGCACACAGCACACGAGCAGCTTCCACATCGGCTGCAAAAGCTGCTAATGTTTCAGTGAAAACAATCATGGATGCAGACGGATGGGCCAATACTGGAACTTTCCACAAGTTCTATGACATGCCAATCAGCATTACAGAATCAGTTAACTTTGGGGTTGACCTCTTGAAAGCTCAGTGTTAATGTTAATAAAACAATTGCTTTACCACAAGAGTATTCTATCTTGCATTAGTGCTCAAGGCCATTTGCTTTAAAAATCTCACATGACTTTGTAGTGACTTTGACCAATGATGAAGTAGAATTTAAAAATTAAACAAGGCTTACCTGTAAGGTGAAGTTGATTGTAATTCTATGAATTATTGGTCAGGAGCGGAGAAGTCACGTGCCCACCAACTGTGATGTACTCTTCTCACTCCCTACCCTCAAAATTATGGGAATGCCCATGAGCTTTAGGACATTTAAAGACTGACTGCTTTCTTGCCACGTGCTATCTCGCATGACTTCTCCACTCCTGACCAATAATTTGTAGAATTACAATGAAACTTCACCTTACAGGTAAGCCTCGTTTAATTTTTAAATTATCCCTTTTCCCACACATTTTGCCTCCAAAACTCAGAAGGCCAGAAGAGTAATATGCAATTACATTTTTGTAGACTTTAACTTTCAATGTGCACTGAACAACAATCTACAGCTGTAGGATGTTTTCAGTGTCTCTAAGTGTGTTTTAATATATACCAGTATATTATTACCTCAACTGATTAGAGAAATCATCTTCAACAGTATCATCATCCCAGTTGTCTTCCCACACATGCATGTCAGCCTGGTCTTCATCTACAGCTGTCCATTCTAGTACCAAATTAACAATTTGAAAACATGCACATAAACAAAAATATCCAAGTTTACAATCCACCAAGCACCTCATGCGATGGAATATTCCCCAACTTAAACTGAAGAACATCTGAGTGATATTCTCCAATTTTCAAAACATGTTGTTTGTAGGATAATAAACACAACCTCCATGAGGCATGAAAATTTGCTTAGATATTTGACCTTGGACATTATCGTTTCCTAAAAACTTACGCTTTTCTTCACCTTATGCTCTCCGATAACTGTTTGCTTCTCGGAGCAGATAATGTCTATGGACAAATATCTGAGCATATTTTCAGGTCAAATGGAGGCTTTGTTAGCAAAAGAGATAGCCCGTGAAAAACCACTGGGAAGAATGCTAAAATTGAGCTGACAAGAGGGTGTATTTAAAACATGAAATAGCAAAATAAATGACAAAAAAGCACTACTATTAGCCTCAATAGTGCCCCGGTTAGCAATGACTGACTGATAGTGAATTGCTCTCAATAATTGTAAAGGTAACCCTTACAGACACCCATATTGCACATTGACTCTTGCCTGTAGTGCCCAAATGCCCCCTTGATGAGTATAATATTACTTGAATATGTTGCTTGTTGCCTACAAACAGGCTCCCATCAAGAGCAAGCTGTTTTGCACAAAACAAAGAATTCCCCAAGTGAAGCAAGTGGAATCCGCAAGCGAAGTAAACAGGAAGCGAGAGGGAGCCTGTGGACATTGTTTCCAATGTGCCATTCTGCCCCTTGGTGATTAGCCTGTTACAAATTAGTCAAGAAATAATTAGACCTGTCAAATTTGATGTTTCTTCCCACGCCGATGTATCATCTTTTTATCATCTTTTTTTAAGTTGATTGATTTCTGAAATTCAAGCTTTTTTATTAGTAGACTGCTAGTAGTCCCTCTTTTACTCAGAAATCCATTTGAATGAACAATTTCAAAATACAGTAAGAAAAGGCTTTGCTTGTGAGGTGGGAAAAATGAGCAAACAAGCAGCTAGCCTGCAAACGGGTTCTGCTTGGTTTTAGTGCAAGCTAGCTGAGAACAGTCTGGTCACAATAGGTTGTGCATGGGAGCCTGTAGACATTCGAATGATGCTGCCGTTCCATGTTTCCAGATCCTGGTATCAAGATCTGAAAAAATCAGGGAAATACAAAGCCGACAGGAGTGCATTGCTGTTTCTGCAAGAAGTTATTGAAATATTTACCTGAAACATAAAGAGTGGCCATGGTTTCAGTTTTTAACAGGTAAAAACTGAAAGGCATGGCATCCAAAGTTGCAGAGTGATAAAATTGCTGACAAGCCTGCACGACTCCTGCAGCTCATAGATGAATGAGTTAAAAGCCTTCACAGCTTAGCTTAAACAAGGATGTCTGTCAGGGAATTTCCCTTGCAATATGAGATGATGGGGGACTCTTAGTTGTGGTGCCATTTCCCCATAAGTGGGTCCTTTAGATTTGGTTGGTATTGCATTACAAAGGACAGTATTTTCTTTTGTGTCATTTTGTTTTTCTGTGCTACCAACATTTTTCTATCAGAGAATTTGATTTCTGAAAGGTATTTTTTTACAGTTCTAGCCAGGTAATCTCTATTCTGCAGGCATAGTTTGAAATTACTCATGTTTTCTTCAAAAGTAAATTGGAAAAACTTGTTCTTAGAAGCCTTAACACAATTTCTGTTTTCAGAATATCTGTCAAGGGCTAACACTTGAAATGTCAGTTATATATCTCGTTACGGTGGCCAATTTACATTTTCAACCTCAAATTACCTATTTATCTCAAAGTTGTCATTAGTCATCCATTCAACCAATCAGATCTTGATACCAGGATCTGGAATCTGGAAACATGGAACGGCAGCATCATTCGAATGTCTACAGGCTCCCATGCACAACCTATTGTGACCAGACTGTTCTCAGCTAGCTTGCACTAAAACCAAGCAGAGCCCGTTTGCAGGCTAGCTGCTTGTTTGCTCATTTTTCCCACCTCACAAGCAAAGCCTTTTCTTACTGTATTTTGAAATTGTTCAAATGGATTTCTGAGTAAAAGAGGGACTACTAGCAGCCTACTAATAAAAAAGCTTGAATTTCAGAACTGGAAAAAAAATCAATCAACTTATAACTAATTCAAGAGGTTAAATGTACTCCACTAACAATTAATTCTTGCTGTTGTATAAGCCAAAGTTTTAACTGACATGAAAACCTCTACCAATATAAACTTAGATAGCTGCTTTCTGTGCTGTATAAGAAGACAAATAACTCGTTGTTGAGAACTGGAGCCTTACAGATTTAAACGAATACTACATTTAGTTTGATCCGTCTTCTTTTCAGGTGTCTGGTCGCTAAATGTTAAATTCCTATCTATAATAACACTTGACAGTTTCAGCTACAATATTTCTTAATATATAAGACTTATAAAATAAGTTATCTAGACCCGTGTGATATTTCCAACTAGAACTCTCACTCAGGAACAAAAATGACATACCTTCGGCGGGAAACTCC
>Ga0126337_10001529_pt1 | contig 14069 bp, 12 predicted proteins | sample DipCmetagenome_FD_92527 | JGI IMG/M metagenome (GOLD analysis project Ga0126337, IMG submission 92527) | Coral microbial communities from La Bocana,Puerto Morelos, Mexico - Diploria C A metagenome | ecosystem: Host-associated > Invertebrates > Cnidaria > Coral | place: La Bocana,Puerto Morelos... | reverse complement strand
AAGCAGCATTGTCTTGTACAGTTAACGTCTTTATTTCTTTAGTTGTAATATTCTCCACAGGGCCGTTCTGAAAACCACTTTATGTGAGATCGCCCCCTGTTTAAATATTATTATTATTATTATGTTAGCGAGACTCCCTCCCCAGTTTCTCTCGAACCAAGAGACTAAGATGTCGGCCTGTGAAACTCACCGATCGACATCCACGATCTCAAAGAAAAGTAGGGGACTGTGCACAGTCTATTAAAAAGTTGACTATCAGGGTCTTTGCCTATCAAGTAATGTAATAAATAAAGTATTCATTTTCTTTTAAATTTATTTCTTATTAATTCTACCTCTTTATGATTCAAGAACGTGCCACAATTGGCACAAGGAAAAGCAATCCCTCTGTGCCTTCCAAACAATCTCAGCTGGGATCCAATCACTGGTGAAATTCGCAAAACGAAAGATAATCGACGTTCCCTTTATGTGGTTCCTACTGCTGTTAAGATACTAAAGGCTATCAAAGGTACGTCCTAGTTAGACTACTGGGTCTAAATACGAACCTTCCTAGCATACATTGGACCTGAAAAGTTTGAATGTCAAATAACTTGGTCAGTTTGAAATGTAGGCTCGATTACCAGCCGCTCTTAAGGAAAGGAGCCCGCAGTCCTTTCGGTTGTATCTAAGACATATATTCCTCCTAGATACGTGGTGTTACTGGTGAACCCCCTGCGCATATAGTGGTTTGATCGTTGATTCGTTCTTTTATGTAAACATTTACCATATATGGTCTCAAACCAATATATTCTCTGAGACACCACGTAACTACCATATTCCTTGCCATGACAAATGCCGCGTTTTGATAAACTTCGTGTGGTGACGTCATCGGTCACCAGTTCGAAAATTTAAGGTGGTTCTGAACGTTTCATACAGAACTCTTTTTCACTTTTAGAAGAGTTGCATCATACATGCCTATTACATTCGATAACAAAAAATTGAAGCTAAAATCACGAGTTTTTTAGGAGGCTGTATCGTTTCCATGGTAATCTCTTATGTGAAGAGGGTGACCAAAACATCTTTTCTAAAGGAACAGCATTTAAGTGATACCAATATTGTAACGTCACTTGCCAGGTTGTGGGAGAATTGACTCGTCAAAGGATAGTTGTTGGCAAGTGCGGGAAAAGGTTACCAGCCACATTGATCACACTTTGCTGCCTCTGCGGTCAAAATACATTTTATTAATTACATACTTCGGTTATATCTTTCTCAGTTTTTCTTATGTCTTTTCCTGACTTTTGTGAAGTCTGTATTATTCTTTCGTAAAGCAGTTTTCAACTTTTTTCTTTAGATCGATAGAAATTAAATGAATTCCGCGCCGTGTAATATAATGCAAAGAGAATGTTTTGTTTTCTAGAGACGTTGCCACAAATTCAACATAATTAATTAAGGATAAAGCAGATTTTCAATACATTTCGGATGTTAATTGCTGATTCGACTCTGCTCAATCTTGAAAGGGCAAGTTGTTGAATAATTTCTGGCTTTCACTGATCGAATGATTCGCTAGGTTGAGAATATGTTTATTTCGCTACGTGCTTCAAGTTATGGGAATCTAAACACATAGAAACACGGAAAACATGTTTTCTATTTCTTTTAGAAAATACCGCGACGCAAAAAAGAAACTTGTTTATCATCATCAAACTCTCGTGCTAGTTCTGTATTTCTATCGAGTCATAGAAACACTGTTTTAAACCAATCCGGTAGCGCGCGTATTTGCTTTGGGTTATTTTCTAATCTTTGATCAAGTACGCTGTTTCAGTCAGCCAATCGAAGCGCATGTTATATGGAAACTTTATTATAACATAGTCGTATTATAACAGCAGTAGATTCGTGAAGCTCTTTGAAGGTGACGTGAAACCCTTCTCTGAAGAACAAGAATTCGAAAATGTTAACAAGATTGTCGTAGGCTGAATTATGTATACCTGCATTATTGTAATGTTAGCCGTTGGACTTACTTTATGGAGAATAAAAAGTGTTTGAATTAACTTTGAATAAATTCGGATTTTTTTGGTCATTACACGTTGGCTCGAAGATATGAATTTTATATAGAACAATATCTCACTCGTTCGCTGCGCTCAGTCGTGAGATATAAATAAATAAATAAATAAATAAATATACATTTAAATAGCGCCATTTTCCACTAATTGTTCATGGCGTTTTACAATACTGTAAAATTAAAATCCTAAGTTTAAAATCCTAAAATTAAAATCCTAATCCCTTAAAAACTTAAAATCCTAAATCCTAAAAGTTAAAATCCTAAGAATTAAATACGCTATATCATACAATTAGACTACAAGTAAAAAGTAAAAACTAGAAATCAAATGTCCGCTTAAAAAGATGTCTTAAGATTAGCCTTAAAAACTGCCTCTGATGATGAAAGTCTGATCTTGAGCGTTAATTTGTTCCAGAGCCTTGGTGCCGCCACGGAAAGAGCCCTTTCACCATACGTTTTAAGATTTGCTCTAGGCTCATCAAGCAACCTGTTGTTTGAAGATCTTTGTGTGCGACCAGAAATGTTAAATAGCAGTAGGTCTCTAATGTAATCCGGGGTCAGTCCATTCAGAGTGTTCTTGCTACTCGAATACAAAATTCATATCTTCTCGCCACCGCGTAATATCCTCTATTTACAATCGAAATAGCTGTGCTTTGTTATATTTTAGAGCCAGTGTGTGTCGTATCTATTGCTGGTCCTTGTAGAGAAGGAAAGTCTTACATACTGGCTGAGGTTTTTGGTGAAACGGATGTCTTTTCTATCGGCCATGAAATGGATCCCGAAACTATGGGACTCTGGATGTGGATCGTGCGTCAAGAGTTCAAGGTTTGAAAATGTTCTAAGGAGATTATTTAGAATAGAAATAATCAGTCAATGGTCATTTCGATATAGCTATCAAATTCAAGACATGAGCCATTGGCAATGTTCCAAAACATTGATTCATGCTCTTATCTGTGCATCATGAAGGTATGATACACCTGGGAAGTTTGCAGAGCATTCACTCTCTAGATATTCATGTAGATTTGCTCGGTTGCGCTTCCAGTCTTTCGTGCTCTCCTAACTTTCATGTCACAGCATGAATGAGTATGATTTTTGCAACGTGACGTGCTAAGAATATCACAACTCTCCTTCGAGCACTGTCACAGGATAGTCCATAGCAGGTTATTAATTACCTCAGGCTTTCCAACAATACGACAGCAAAAATTTATTTTCCTGGGTAGAAAGAGTCTATGAGAGAATAAAAATACCTTGCTCAAGAATACAAACAGTGACTTCGGCCAGGGCTTGACCCGTCCAACATGTTAACCATTAGGCCGCCGCGCACCCCCCTTCGCTTCTGGTCCTTTTGGTTACGATCAGGGGGAAGACTCTTTCATATTCGTAATTTTGAACTTAAGTTTGAAACTTTGATGTTTATAAAGGCTATATCAACTGGCACCAAGATTGAGGTCATCAGATGGGTCGATACACATATCACATGATAAAAGAGATATATTTTTGGATTAGGTCTAGTGACTTATCCCTTATTCTAAACTTGTGGTTCTCTTGCCTTCTTAGGATTCAAGCGGACGGGATTTCACAGTGATTCTATTGGATTCTGAAGGAATTAATGCCGTTACTGCAGAAGGTCAAAATGATAACCAGATATTCACGCTAACTGTGTTATTGGCATCAGTTCTCATTTACAATTCAAAGGGAGTCCCGAAAAGGAATGATCTCAATGATTTGAAGTATCTTTTACTGTTGTTTGTGTAGTTCGTGACAGATTAAACAATTTTTCTGTTGTTTCGCGCTACATAAGAGTTCACCGTCCTTCTGCCTCTCCTCCTCTCTCAACTCTTGCTTCTCGTTCTCTATTGATTAGATTTTCAATTTTTTTGGCAAAATAGCCTTAATAATACTTAAGTTTTATAGTAAAATTGTCTCAGCGAATTAGAATCCGATCAAAAGGAGGCTCTGGTGACGATGGACTTTTCCGAGATACGTTCCCGTTCTTTATTTGGCTCCTGAGAGATGTAGCACAGAAGCTCCCTTCAGACTGCAGGGACATGAACCATTACTTTTCAACAAGGGTAAGATATTTATATTGATGCCTTACTAAGTAATGTTTGGTTGAATAAATAATTAAATAGAGGACATTTAATTCAATTATAGTCCACTATATTGTATTAGGCCTTGTTACTCCACGTTGACCTTCTTTCTTCTTCTTATACATTTCCCAAGAATTTATCATTGCGCGTTTTGGTACGTCTGAGTGGAACAAACTTCACCAGATTTTAAAGGTTGCTTTCATTTCAGCTAAGCGCTTTACTTACGCTTTTTTGAGTTTTTCTTTAGTCTTTACCTCGTTTTTTCGCTGATTTTAAGTTTCGTTGGCTGTTCCTATATTCCAAAAGGAACGTTCCTCTAGCATCGACTATTCCTCGTTTTTGTGTTCCTATTGACTATAAGAGGACCCGATTTTTTACAAGGTAGGAACAAAACGTTCACTCTAGAGTCAAAGAGGAAGATTTCGTTCGGAGTTTCCAACTGTAAGTGGTACATATTGTTCTTAAGTCGACAAATTAGGACTATTTTGTTCCGAGTTCCTATCTGTTAATGGAACACATTGTTTCCAAATGAGTAAATAAGCACTGTTTTGTTCCGAATTCCTCTCTGTAAATAGAATAATTCGTTCCCCAATTGATGAATTAGGACTGTTTTGTTCCGAGTTCCTATCTGTAAATGGAACAGTTTGTTCCACAATTACACATTTAGGACTGTTTTGTTCTGAGTTCCTATCTGCAAATGGAACTGTTTGTTCCACAATTGGACATTTAGGACTGTTTTGTTCCGAGTTCCTATCTGCAAATGGAACTGTTTGTTCCACAATTGGACATTTAGGACTGTTTTGTTCCGAGTTCCTATCTGCAAATGGACTGTTTGTTCCACAATTGGACATTTAGGACCGTTTTGTTCCGAGTACCTATCTGTGCATGGAACACATTGTTTCCAAATTGATGATTTAGGACCATCTTGTTCCGAGTTTCTATTTGCTTGTAGACCATTTTGTTCCTAGGGTGAATTGTCTTTTTGAATGAAGGCAAACAATAGGGCGCGCACAGACCTTTTTGGGCAAGTTTACTATGATGTTGTTCACATGAATTGTCATGAATTTTCGCACAAAAGTTTGAACTTGCATAGAGTTCCTTTAGCTGTCATTGGTTCCTTTCTTTTGGTTAAGATGTAAAAGCGACTCTCTTGGACAAATGTTTCTCAAAGGGCAAAATGAGCAAGAAGTGCAAAGTAAATTGGTCGGATATCGATTGAGCATCGCCTAAACCAAAACGGCTTCACTTAGAAAAGGATGAAACCGACCGTTTGTACCATTGCCCAGTACAAGAGTGTGACCATGATGGATTTCAAAGCCAGAGAAGGTGCAGTAAACATGTTCATACCAAGCATGATTGGTTTCATTTTTTTGACCAAAAACCTGAACAGGAAGGACTTGTTGCGAGTGCCAAAGAAGATGCTGATGATGACAAATCGAGTAAAAGGGCGCATATTGCCTTCATTTCCAGCTTCCAGCCAAATTGGCGAATCATTTACGAAATGGTTAACTGGAAGTGGTGGAGGTTGCAAGAAAGATCATGTAGCCCAGCATATAGTCAAGAGGTGTTTCAAATATCTCAAATTTTGCTGCGAAGACTAGGAGGAATTAAGTTTTGAAGTGCTCGATTTTAGCCTGTGTTCACATAGTTTATTGTTCAAGTTTATTGACCACTTGCAAGATAAATGCAAGCACGGACACGGTGGACGATTGGGTTACATTGACGCCATTTCTGAATTGATCGACTTCAGAAAAATAAATGGCGCGTCAGACACGATTCTTCGAAACTTGTCCTCGACAGAGTTGTACCTTAAAAGAGCGCGAAAGACAGTGACAATGATGATGAGACTTCAGTGGACACAAGACCTAGACATTGAAACTTTGGATGCTAGGGGGCACTGGGCAATCATGGAGGAACTGTTGGAGGTGGTGACATTTCATTTGGCTCGTTACGAGAACACCGTGACGACGTGCGAAACTATTCCAAGCCAAGTTAATCCTTTGGACTTAACATTTGCCACGAGATTTGTCGCGGTGTATTTGTTTATGAATGATTATGAAAGTGAAGGGATCTCGTCCTATGACGTATCAGTATTTGACGGTGGACATGGTTAAAACAGCAAAAGAGAACGGGGGATTTATCGGCCAGAAAAAGTTCAAGACGGGCAGCAAGTATGGATTTGACTCATTGATTCTGACCGATGCAAGCATGCACCGTGGTCGAAGGTTACATCGATTTCGTGAGGCCACTGCTGAAACCCCAGTGCAACTTTGTACTGGTCACTAGAAATGGAGGCCAGCACAGCAAATTGGGCGACGTCATGAGTAAACTAGTGTTTGATACAATTGGAAAGTTCATTCAGATTTTGTCACAAGACCAAAAGCACAGTTCTTCCGTTGCAAAAATTCACTATCAAAAGCAGAGATCGCTCGAAGTTGCTGTAAAGGCTCACAAGTGTCTACAAAGGCTACAAGGCACGAAAGGCTCGGAGGTGGATAGGGAAGTGCACACGAGGTTCAGTGGTTCATCGTTAGGTCTTTCAGCACGCGTGGAAACGGCAGAATCAAAGAACGGTGCTCCTAAAGGGGACCCCCCTCCCACAAATCAATTGCGAGTTCAAAGACATTCTCGTCGGGTGTTGAAATTCACGGCAGACGAGGACGACTTTCTCAAGAAGGGCATTGGTAGGTACGGCAGTTTTGAGGGATGCCGATTTCAAATTTCAAGACGGAAGAACGGCGGACTCTCTCAAGAAAAGGGCTGGAATGAAAATGCAGCTAGTTTGACAAGAGGTTTAGAAACAGACTAAAATGAAAGGGCAAGGCTCAACTAAGCCGGCTTCAAGATTAATAGCTCGAGCAAAATACAAATCAAGCTGTGTAAACAACAAGAGCGTTTGTTTAGTTGCACTATAATCTATCTGATATGATATTCACACACAGTAAAGCAAAGATAACTACTTAAATCTGATTGATCTCGTTCCAGTGTCTATCGTTGGCTGGAAAATAATTTGTCATTTGGTTGGTGCATGTTTTTTGCACCTTTCTTGGCTGTGATAGAACCGGGCGTGTTCGCTTTCTCCCCTCTTGGGACGGTCCTGGGAGGAGGTGCGTCCTTTCGAACTCTATGTGGCTCACTTGCTAGCTCGGCACTTGGGTTATGAACAACGATTCGTCGTCGTCATCTTGCGAGGGCAATGTTGAGGACTCCCCGAGTTTTTCTGTTGACGGAAGGGCCTCGAAGATAGAACGAACGAGGTGGGTGTGCTGCTCTCGGAGAAGCCCCAGTTTGATGCACGTCTGTCTTCTCTCTTCCAAGGCTTCTTTGGTGCCAAGTGTTCCAAGGTTGGTGTGGTGTGTTTTCAGTTTGTCTTGAAGCACTTCAAGCAGCGCTTGCATGGATTTTCTGAAGGTGGGATCCGGGCTTGTTTGCAGTTTCTTCACGCAGTCATGTAGCTCTATCTCGGTCCTTCTTAGCCAGGCTCCGTCGAATGCCTCTTTTGCTTTGAGTTCTCTTGATTCCTTTTCCTTTTCGGCGTCTTTTTGGCGAAGCATGGTCAAATAATTTTTCAGCTGGGTTGGCATGGGGTCTGACTCGTTCATAGGCAGAAGTTGGGCATGCTCCGCGGGCACGCCTCTGGCAACCAAAGCATCTCGCCTGAGTTGATGTAGTTGCTGTTCCCGCCATTTCTGTTCTTCCTTCTCTCGGACTCGCATTTGCAAGATGCTGGCAATTTGTCGATGACGTAGACAGTCAGAAGAAGATTCCTCGAGTGCTTTCCTCAAGTTACCAGTGCACTGATCATCATCACTGTCAGGTTCGACTTCACTGGCATGGTCTGGTGTGGTGGCGTTTTCACTCGTCTCCTCTCGCGGGTCAGTCAAGATGTCTGAGAGTAGTAGCGATCGTAGGTCTTTTCTTTCGCCTTTAGGATCCCGCGCCGATTGCCGACTCTTGGTCTTTTTCCCCACTGCTTTCAGAACTCTCGTCTTGGTCGCTGGCTGATGGACGCGCTTTTCTTGTCGCCCAGACCACACACTCCATAAGATGCTTACGTAGCCACTCGGCTGCTTTCTTCTTTGGGTGTGGTAGAGACTTAAAGTGTAGTTTCTCAATCTCCTATCCACTGCGGGCTGATCTTCTGGTTTAAACTGCAGCTTTTGCTTTGCTATTAAGATCATTGAACATTTGTTGATGAATGACTTCACAGTTTTGTACTTTACGTCACATGCGGTGTAACCACCTTGCGTGAGGATTTTCCAGTCGTCTATTTCAAGAGTGGAGGGCGAAGCTTCGTCAACGAAGATCACTTCTGTGGTTCGGTTTATCATCGACTTATTGAATACATGTACCTTCTGTTTGGTGATGGTTGCGATGTTTTCGTGGTGTATCAGTCCCAGAAGTGGCTGAAACAAGCTGGTTTTCCACTGTTGGTATCGCCAATAAGACATGGTACCTTTTGTTTGTGACCTTTCTGATTGTGATTTAAAAGCCTCAAAAAGTCCTCACAAAACGCCACTGTTTCTTCTTCGGTTAGGCTGTTTTCCAAAATCTCGAAGAAGTATCTGGGTTCTGGCTCCTTGGTGGCTTCGAACGGCGAAAACGCTCTCGGTGTTAAATGGCCAATTTCTTTTTCGTCGATCGCATTCTCTACGAAGCGCCGCTCCTTTACTGACCAACATCAGAAACTTCAATTAACTTGTAATCCACTGTAAGGGGTCTAATGACCTCGCGGAAGGGGTTTGCTAGGGTGTCGATAATTTTCTTCATGTTCTTTAGTAGTCTGGCTTTGAAAGATTGATTTGCCGCCAAGCTATTAACAAATGCATCCACTTCGCACTTATACAAATAGGTGTACCTTGCCTTGTCACACTTCTTGTATACCTTTCCAGCATAGAGAGCGTTCCCAAGCTTTTTCATGGCGATGCTAATGTCATTCACAACCACTGTGAGTTTATCAGATAATCTTGCCTGTTCAACGACGGTTTCGTTTCCTGTCTGAATATTCGAGCGATCTACTTGGAAACCGAAGTGCTCGATGACCAACTTTGCATCTTGGAGTTTTCCCAAAGCCAACGAAAGACTGGAATGGAACGAGGGATCGACTAGACAAATTCTGACAACGTTCTCGGTACCGCATTCGTCAACATCAATTGAATCGGCCTCACCCAGGACACTTTCAAATTCATCTTGAAAGCAATATTTGTAAGACGAATTCATCAATTCCGCCATGAAGGCGTTGTTGTGGTCTTTAAGGACTTTGAACAGCTCTTTCATTGCGTCACTTTCTTTCCCCTCGTAACAAGCGACCTAAAATTCAGAATAGATGCCAATTAATTGCGACCCTCGTTGCGAGTGCTGCCTAGTTTTAAGGGGGCCCGACGTAGCGTAAATTCAAGGCAAAACTAATTTTGTTCATTGGAATGGGCCTTTGAATTTTCACGTTTTCACTACTTGATTCACTGCCTTCTTATAAGCTAGTAACTACTTTTTATCATCTGACCAGTGTAGCTAATGCGAATGGTACGAATGTGAATAAACATGTTATTTTTCCTACCTGATTTGTAAATACGTCGACGTTGCACTCCAGGAGAACACGATGAATGGGCACTGCGCGGAGCACCGTTGGGCGTTGTCGACGCAATCCAGTAGCTCACAGCTGGGCATAACTTCTGGTTTATAATTGATGAGTGACTTTCGGCCCGTTAACTGACCTAATTCTGGATATTTGTCCGCATCATCGCTTTCTTCATTCTCGTCATGATCATTAATTTCTTCCTTTCTCCCTGTTTTTTCAACTTTTGCGTACTAATGGCACTGAAAAAGAACGCTACATTTTTCCTGCCTGCGAAATAGACAGAGCACAAATTAATGAATTATCTGCTTTTGGTTATTTCATCCAAAAGACACTAAAGAAGTTTGAAATCGCAATATCAGAAACTAACCTCGTAGTGCGCTATCACAGGCATCTCTAGTTCGGCACACGCTATTCCAGGCGTTCTGAAAACCATTCTCTTGAACTCTGAAGACGCACTTTGCACTTGTGATGCTACACTTTCCAAAAACCACTGGGCTTAAATAGCACAACGCCGCGATCTTTATTATTCGACTTTTTAGTTGTCTCGCAGGAAAACGCGCTCTCGAGCTCTGCATCTTGGACTGATCTATGCCTTAAAACGTGTTCTGCTTTTATAGAGAGCTGACTCTGAAAAATGAACTCAGCAGGGACAAGATTACTGTCAAGAATTTAATGTCGCTATTATTCCCACTGATCAGCAGATCATCGCCTAACCTGGTAATTAACAACTATTATTACACTAACAATCAAGTCGATAACGAAGCCACAGTGACGCTTAATTTTAAATGGCCAATAGTGTCACTTTATCAATTCTAAATGCTTTCCAGAGTGTTTTCTAGACGAATTTTCTCGCCACAGTAGTTTAATGTCGCGATTATTCGCACTGATCAGCCAATCGGTAGCTGACCTGACAATCGACAGCCGTTTCGCACCAAGCAGTAAACTTGATAACGAAGCCGCAATAAGAATGAAAAATGTTTGGGTCACAAGATTTTTAGTACGGTGCATATATGTTCGTGATGTATCACAAAATTTCCACGACTCATGTTAAAATGCAACATGCATAAAACAAAAAAAACAATTTTTATTTTCACATTGAAGGGGAAAAGATGGTTATAAAGTTGATTGGTTTCTTCAGCAAAATTAAACAGAACGAAGGTAAGCTTCTTTTTAGATTAAATTAATTCTTCTCTTTAAAACTGTAAATATTGTAGTAGATTAGTTGATATTAAAAGATAAACAAAAATAAAAATAACATTTTGTTATAGTTACAGTTTTAAAGAGAAGAATTGAATTAAATCTTAAAATCTCCGCGAAATCCGTCGGTTCCGCCATTGTTAGGAAACTCTTCCAGTCAACTGCTTTACAGCACTGGAAGTTTTCATGAAAACTTCCAGTGCTATAAAGCAGCTGACTGGAAGAGTTTAATAATAATAGCGGAAACGACTGATTTCGCGGATTTCGCGGAAATTTTTAGATTTAATTTAGTTCTTCTCTTTAAAACTGTAAATATTGTAGTTAATCAGTTTACATTAAATAATATATAAAAATAAAAATTTAATTTTTTTATTACTTGTTTTATTTTTAATATTGATATATTCAATTATTATACTTACAGTTTTAAGGAGAAGAATTAAATTAAATCGAAAAAATTTCCGCGAAATTCGCGATATCCGTCGTTTCCGCCGTTATTGGGAAACTCTTCCAGTCAACTGCTTTACAGCACTGGAAGTTTCCATGGAAATTTGCAGTGCTACAAAGCAGTTGACTGGGAGAGTTTCCCAATAATGGTGGAAACGACGGATTTCGCGGATCACGCGAAAATGTTTATATTAAGTTTAATTTTTCTCTTTCTATCGTTTTACTTTGTTCCGTAAAGAATAATTTTTATGTTGAACTGCAAATTGAAAGTCATTTTTCTTAAGGCTATTATACTGCGATGAGGCAAGAATGTCCATATTGATGTTAAAACCTTTAACAGATTTCACACAGAAAAGGCAATACGAATTCATAGTATTTTACTTCCCTTTAGTATATACTTCTCATTTAACTAACGTGCCTTCTACGGCTTGAGTTCCACTGTTGTAAATTGAAAGGAAACAAAGAGGCCGTTTTATGAGTTTTCCTCTGAATTAAGCCAAAAATAGCGTTACAAAAACATTGTGAAGCAGAAAATAATTTCCTTTTACGTTCAGAAATGAACTTTCACCTTAGAAATGGGGTATTTGCCAGAATGAAACTGAACCGCACAGAAAAAATCTAAAAGCTGTCGAAGAACTAAGACAATTCTTTCTTTTCTCTTCTCTCTTCCTCTTCTTTCTTCTTCTACTTTCTTCTTCCTTCTTTTTTTTTTCATAAGCCAAATGGGATAGTTTAGTTACAAAGTTAATGCCTTTTCTTATTTGCTTTTCAACTCTTTGATATGAAGCTGTCACTCAGTATCGCTATTCATCTCTTATACCTGGCGGAAAAGTGGCCAGTGAAATAATTATCCAGCTACACAAAAAATATTTTATTTTCAACAATCACCTGCTGGCACGCCACTCGTTTTTGCGACAGTTTTCTCCAAAAGCGTTCGGTAGATAGAAGGCCAAAAAAAAAACTGTATGATAATTACCTTCTTGTTGTCGGTCCTTACCAATGTGATTCCAAGGTTGTTCAGCCCAATTGCTTCGGAAAATCTCTCTGCTACCGCGACTTTCAAGTTTTGTCATTTTCAGAGTTTCAAAGATTTTGAAGTTAGGCTTCCACTAGGTAAGGTGTCGCTATGAATTTAGCGTTTCGTTGTCGACAACTCGTCTTACACGCTATATTTTTTAGCTGGTGATACCAACTAGTTGTCGAAAACTAAATGTTTAATTTGTTGAGGCCCTAATAGTTTTTGAAACCTTCCTTTTACACTCAGGTCTTTAAAGAGTCGGCGAACAAAACAAGTGACGAAGAAGGACGACAAACTGTTAGCGAAAGCATTTTGAGGCTTTTCTCTGGATTTGAAGCTTTTGCTCTTCCTTCACCAACAAGTGATGATGACGTTATGCAAGATCTCAGCAACTCGAAAGAAAAGTTGAATCCCAAATTCCTAGCAGGGTTAAAACGGTTTGAATCTCTTTTGAAGTCTAAGCTGACACCAAAATCAAGCATTGACAAAGGCGAAAAAATCACAGGAGAAGGTAAATATCTTGTGATATTTCCTTACCCATTGGATTAGTGACAGTTTATTCCAACGACTGGTGAGAGATTGTCTACATCCGAAAACCTCATACTGGATTTACAAATCCACTCAAACATGTACAACACCCAAAAATGTGTCCAAAATTAGAACTCGAAAGGCAAAACAAGGAACTCAGTCAGCTATTGTTTTTATGCATGAGAACTAAATGTCACTGATCCAAGAATGTAGAGGTCCACCTAATAAACCCTAAAAATAATTAAAAAACCTAATGAGCCTTATTGCTAGTGGAAATCGCCTGGCCAAAGTTTGAAATGAATATTTTTCAAGTTCTTTGTAGGATAGGTAGTCAGTGACTGAATGTATCTCTTTAGTTATTTAACAGAGAAAGTCTACAGTCTGCAAGTTACATTTTACAGTAACCGAATGGGCAATCACATGGACTACAGGAGAGGCTTTTCCTTAAACTGCTGTTAACACTTTTCAATACCTACGTTACGCCATGCCTGGGCGCCCTTTGCTCAAGTAGAATGTGCTTGTGCATGATTGTGCTATTTTCTTTCTGAAATTATAGCTTACTTTTGCCTTTTTAAGCACACTAATTTGAAAGTAGGCTACAGATTGCAAACAGAGGAAACATCAATGCGCCTTACACCTTTTGCACCTAATTTAAACGCACTAATTGTGCAAATTTTGTTCTTGGCGGGGAAGTTGGTGGGTCGCATGTGTAGCTTAAGAAAGAGCAAATTGCAGGTTGGACCTTCACTTTGACTTTATATTTACCCCAGAGGGTAATCCTTGCTGACAGAGACGCTGACAGGCAGTCAAGCAAGCACAAAGGAAAAGCAAAGGCAAAAAGAGCTGCTTTCTGCTTTCATTGGCATAAAACGTGCGGGAACAGAGTAGGAGAATTAAATTAATTGTATGCCCTTTTTACTTTTCCGGTATTATTTCAATAAATCTGCAGCTCTGGGAACATTGGTTGAGCTATACACCGAGGCCATCAACGACCCTAACTCGATTCCTAATGTGGAAACGGCTTGGAAAACGTATGTCAGAAGAAAATGTTCGGAAGCGAAAAAAATGGCTTTGAAAATTTACGATCAACATATGAACCAGCTGATGTGTAGATGTTTGCCCTGTGACAACGACAAAATTCTGAAGAACCACGAAGTTGCTCAGCGTAAGAGTATGGAGGCGTTT
>Ga0126337_10001528_pt1 | contig 14072 bp, 8 predicted proteins | sample DipCmetagenome_FD_92527 | JGI IMG/M metagenome (GOLD analysis project Ga0126337, IMG submission 92527) | Coral microbial communities from La Bocana,Puerto Morelos, Mexico - Diploria C A metagenome | ecosystem: Host-associated > Invertebrates > Cnidaria > Coral | place: La Bocana,Puerto Morelos... | reverse complement strand
CTTTGCCGAAATTCGAAAAAAAGACGGCGGCGAATATGAACCAGCAGTGATGCAGAGCGCGTTGGACCGCCATTTAAAAAACGCTGGCAAAAAACACAGCATCTTGCGAGACCGCGAATTTGAAAAGTCAAGGTAACAACTTGAGGCGAAAGCAAGAGAATTGAGAGTGAAGGGTTACGGAAAGCGAAAAAATGCATCTCACGCTTTAAATGAAGAAGACGAAGAATTCCTCTGGCAATCAGGTCAGCTCAAATTCATTTCTATTTGGACTACAACATGTATTTAAAAATGAATTAAAATAAAAAAATATATATATTAAGATTTCAGTCTGTTTTTTATCAGAGACAGTTCCCATAGTTTTCCTTGCGAAGCTGTATTTCCTCACTAGCTATATAATTAATAAGTAAGAGGACTATATGCTTGTCCAATTTGGAAATAATTGGATTCAAAAAATTCCTCTGACAGCCAAATTGGACTCGGCTTACGGCCTCGTCCAATTTTGGCTGTCCTCGGAATTTTTTTTTCATCCAATTATTTCCAAATTGGACAGCATTCATGGAAAGCAAGTGCTGAAATAATACTAAACACGGTAGGTCTGGAATTTCTGACCTTTCAGCTCGCAACTTCGTCCTTCCCATCCCAGGTCACATACACAGAATCCCTTAACGCAGTTTCCATGGTCCGTGGAACAGTTTAGACATGAACCTACCAAACAACAAAGGCAGAGAACAACATTGGCGAGAGCGTAAGCAACCGATACCTTTTGAAGTAGCTAGAGACTCCTTAGCCAATTGTAGAAATTTATATGTACGCATAACGGACTGCCGCCAGCTGAACCCTTTTATCACTCGTGAAGGAATTGTTTCGTCTTTTTTTTAAGGGAAAAATATGGAAAATAGTGTCTACATTTCTAGTAACAAGTGAACATAAATGGGATGTAAAGGTATGGAGAACAATCACAAGGCGGTGACAGTAGGTGTCATAGAAATGCTTAGAGATTATATGATGATTGCGTTTTTATGTCTCATATTATTGATGCACAATAAATGGTGGTGGAGTGGGATAATGGTGTTGGTGGGCCGGTGCTGGGGAGGGACAAGGAATATCCATTACCTTTAGACGTTTACCCTATTCAGACCGGACGTTTGTGATTTCAACTACTCGACGCGGATGTCTCAAAGTTTGTTTTGTTTTGTTTTTTGTTTTTTTCATGAAACTCCACGCAGTACATTTATGTCCATGTACTGTACCATCATCTCCGATTGTTAAAAAAAAAAAATAATAATTAAAAATAATTAATAGTACCTTTGTCACAACTTTTTCCTGCCCATCCTTCGATGCATCTACATGTTCCATTGACACACCTTCCCTTACCTGAGCACTGACCTGGACAGTCTAAGAAACCAAAGAACTCAGCTCAGCTCGATTTTAACCGAATAACCTACAAGGTTTATATTTCCAGCATCATCAGCAAGTGATATCAGTATTAATATGTTAAAGTCCTTAAAAGTTTTCGATCTTCCTGTGGGAGAGTACTGTACCATGCATTGTTGTGAATTTGCAAAACAAGCCTTTTATCATGCAAAGTTGAAACTTGTTTTTCGAAAGTTGACTACTACTAACAAGTGTCTTTTTAAATAAATAATCGTTTCCGAAAAGCTCGTCTCATCAATTCTGAGTGCGAAAGCATTGACTTCATGAATTCTCAGTTACCTCGTTTGAAGGTTTCTTGATCAGTAAATGTTGTATCGTTAGTCATAGCGACATCAAATATACAGCTGTGTAAATCCTTGTTGGAAATGTTCATAGATTTGCACGTGGTTGTCGCTACCTGTGCGAAACATAGCAAAACAGAAAACAAACAAACAAACAAAAATAATAACGTACAGAAATTAGAGGTAATCTTTCAAGAGCCGCAAGTCTTCTACGACGCTGGACTATTTAATTTCGAGTTTGCTTTTATGACTGAAGCAACGATGGTTATCGGTGAATTAATCTAGAAATGCAGCATCGTTTGGGATACGACGACTTCTTAGCGTATGAAAACTGGTGGGATTAATCTAAAACAACCCTTGAAAGTTACCGGACTCATGCGCCATGATCAGGTTTTTCTACTGATATGGAGTTGATTTTATAGCGTTTTTTGGTTTGCATTTTTCTTTTCTTTTATAGATTAGTTAGCGTGCAGCTTACTTAAAGAACGATAGAGCCATTAAATGCATAAAAATCGCCTTTTATAGCTAAATGAACGTTCTGATTGGTCGAGCACTTGATTATCATGGGGCTACCTACAGACTGTAAAGCACACGGTCACCACTGCTCAATGATCATTGGATTTTCCTTTTCCGTTTCTGGTTAACAAGGCCCGATACAAAGTTTCAGAATCAATTTCTACTTCGGGGGAAACGGAGCTAGTAATTAACGTACTGCATTTATATACGTTCTTACCTCTAATAGTAATTTCGGAATTCCGTCCAAAGAGTAAACAGGAAGATACGATGGATCTGTATATGTCAGGTCCATGACGTCTTCTTGGTAAAAGTTAGATGAGTTCCATGACCAAGAATCAAGTCTCCCCGATCCATTGTGGCATGCTTTAATTCTCCCTAGACAGGAAGAGTGAGTTGTAATGGTTACTACGCAGTGTTTATAAGGACGATATATATTGCCTTACCATGCTGTCTTAACGTTTACTGTGTAGTACACAGGTGAAACGAGCTGTTCACACGTTCTGATTGGTTAACTCAGAGGTAATTAGAGAAGTGCTATTAACCTCAGAACAGAGATTCAATGAAATGTCCGATCATTTAAGATTAGTGCTTACATGACTCCGCAAACTGCACTGCGTCTTTGTAAAGAATTCCATCTGGTCCCGTGAAGTCATTTGTTGCATTGTTGTCCATGAAGCCGCACAGTCCCTCAGTGCGACCTTTGTACGCAGCAGTGGGTGAATAGAGAACATTCAAATACTGCCTCTTCATCACGTGGCTGTGTCGAACGTCAATAGTCACAGTGACTCCTATTAATGACAAGCAAAAGAAGTCGTGATTAAATTAAAGACGACCTCGATGAAGCTCTTACTGAAACAAAGGAGGCTAAACAGTCTGACATAGAAGCTTTAGCGTATAAACTTATGGTCTTCGAACTAAAACGAAGCGACATTCAACATTTACCAAACAGGTAATTGATTCACTCTCTTATTGGTATTTTTTTAACACTTTAGGTAGATAAAACTTTTACTTTTCTTTTTCATTAACTTAACTTTACAACTGACAATTGCATTTTCCGCAAATTGGTCACTCGGAAACTCGGTGACAGTACTCCTGGGTTGTCCTTCGGTACTGTAGAATTTAGGCTAAACCAGTCTGGACTCTGGTGTTCATCTCTCCCCTGCAAACCTCTAGCGGGTTGTTTCAGTTGTTTTCCTGCATTATAACTTTAAAATTCAACGCGTACAGAGAAGAAGGCCGTTTTGTAGTAGTCACTAGTTTCTCTTAAGTAATGGAGTAATACTGATACAATTCATGATCGAAATGCTTCAGTTGGCCAACGAAAATCCCCGATTATTTGCATGTAAGTCAATCGGAGATGTAAATGATGGATACTAACCTGAATCGTACTGTAATGAAATTAGTGCAACACTGTTCTCTTCAGCTTCAAACGTGAAACGCCTCTGGCGATCTAACAAAACTGTTCCATTGTTGATATCGATCGGTTTTGAATAGTTGCTAGTAATATTTATCAATATTCCATCGATTCTGTTGGAAAAAAAGCATAGCAGGACTTCAGTGTCACTGGAATTCAAACAATCTGCCCGTTTTAAAAGCGCACGCTAGAGGAATCAAAAGCCCCGGCCCAAGCTGCCTCGCATCACTTGATTAGATAAATTGACAGTTAAATCCTTGTTATTTTTTTTTTTATTTTCTTTTTTTTTGTTACAAATCAATTGTATGTCAAGACGAAGATTTCCAATGCCAAACCAGACAAGTAAAATGGAAGCCTAACGCTAGATCAGGTAGATAGGATATATTTTTGCTTCCCTTAATTTTACGAATAAAAGTCGATCTGGCTTGATCTGTCCCGATTCGACACTTACAATTAATTTCCTAATTTATACCTGTTTGGATACTCTCGGAAAGTTCGGAATATGTGATAGTTTTCAATCGGCTTATTTCGGTCGCTAGATTCTCCTAAGGTATGGTTGCATGGAGTGTTTTGGGACTTATTTTAAACCCTTTATCAAAAGGGTTTCCTAAAGCATATCGTCACATTGTTTAGAATTCCATATCTTTCTTGTCATGGACGTTTACGCCGTTCCATATTTAGGACAAGCTTAAATATGTTGGTTGTTGCTTTATTTCATGGAATGGAATGATACTAGTACTGATCTCAGTGGAATCGAAAAGCAGTCAACGAGAATAAATCCCGGGTAATTCGTGTATTGCCTCAAAATTTAGACTACGCTCTCACGCTAGTCTTAGAAAAGGCTACTTTCATATTAAATATAACATGTAAAGTAAACAGAATGGAAACGTTACAGCTTCGATAGCCTTACGAATGCAATTCGATCTGGCCTGATGCCCTGATGCCCTGATCTGACCCATGGTGGTATATTGATAGTGAGGCATTCATTGTAGAACTAACATGCGACTCAGGGCTAACATGCGACTCAGAGGCTATTTTTCAATCCACTCATTGTCATCTTCAGATCTTTCAACGTGACTGAAATAATTATAACCCGTGTTTGTTATTTGTTTTCAAATTTAACTTAAACGCAAGCGACTTGCCATTAATAGACCAATTGGTTACTAACGAAATAAAATTCTTAAACAGCCTGTCACAAATAGCTACAAATGCTTGAGTCTCCAAGGTCTATATCCCAGTCCCCGTAAAACGAAACAGATGATTTGATTTGAATATGTACATCGTGGATGAAACTCGTATTTCTAAAATCAATAGCACCAAACGCTCATCGATTCATCCTCGGTTTTATACCCGTCTTTCGTAGCCAAAATTGATTGTAACCCGAAAGTTTACAGAACCACACACAGAGAAATCTTACATTAAGATCGCAAAGAATGGTTACACAGGTTTTAATTGTACGGCAATTTCCGGCGGTATAGCTAACGTACACCTCACGTCCACATGACCAAATATTAATACCGGAATATAAGTCCTGAAACTGTAACAACTTGCTTCAACATTTACCCCATAGGCATACATGTAGTACAAACAGAAAATATTTAACGAATGGCAAGGAATCTCGCTTTTCTAAAAAACGGGACGCCTTGAATAAAAAAAAAAATACGTTGGATTTATGGTACTTCCGTAAAACTGATGAGGGGATAAAAAGAAAAAAAAAGTGGAAGAAAAATAAACAAAAGCATAAAGTAAATTACTAGAAAACACGCAAATTCTTGGAATGATGTAGCATAGTCCCACTTATCTCGCTTGAGGGTAATTTTTTTTTTGAATCATCAAACTAAAAACGAAGTTAGTAAGGCTAATTCTAATACATAAAAATAATTTATATTCAGCAGCAATTTCTGAAAAGTTTATATTAGTAGCTTAAGTTTGTAGACCTCAATGAAACACACCTGAGAATGGGCGTATCCTGTGCGTTTTCAGTTTTGATCGTCATAACTGTCACAACACTCTTCCCAGCTTTAAGTGCAACTCCTCCAATAAGTGAAGCTCTTTCGTAATAATAAAAGCGAAATTGAAGACCAAAGTCGTTTTGGACACTTTTACAGCCCCAGAATTCCCCAATTCCGAAAAAGTCGAAATTTACCCCTAGAATGAAAAACAAACAAACAAACAAAGCTTGATGCATTCCTGTTTAGGTTTAACAGTAATACTATTTTTAATGTTTTGATCAGCATTTTAAGCATTGTTTTTATTATATTGTTGTTTAATTACAGTTATTTCTTCACGTAGCTATGAAGTTCAAGTTTTTGCCTTACTAATCAACTAGAGAAATACCGCTATTTCCCATTTCCTTACTAGCTTCATTGCCTGATGACTGATTGATTGATTTTTTGATTAATACATTGATTAATTGTTAGGCTGATTGATTGATTGATTGACTGATTGATTCCCTACTTTATTGCTGAGCTACTTGCTGTGCTAGCACGGTTGATTGGTTGGTTAATTTTTCTGGTTTGATGGCTGCATGCTTCCTTACTTATTTAATATAGAATAATTAACTATGTGTCAATTACAAAATGACAATTGTTAGCACACAACACCACCTTTTGTATTTTGCCATACTTTGTGCAGGGTCAACCCCCCTTAATAACCACTTTCCTCTATTAACTATGATCGATCAATCGATCGATGGATGAAATTAATGAGTGACTATTGGTTGGATGGTTTGGATGATTGGTAGTGTGGTTGCTTGCGTTCTTCCTTGCCTGGATTGTTCCACTGAATTCAAGCATGCATGCAACATAGTAAACGAATATGTTACTTCTCACCATCTAAGGTCTCCAGGTGTGGGTCACCTCCGCCATTTGCAGTTATTCTTTCACAATATTCACCTTCCCATCCTCCGAAACACTGACATTGTGCTCCACATCGCGGGGTTATGATAGGTATTCCATTCCCCGAGCACTCTGTCAAATTAAGGTAGACAAAGCACTAGTTCCAAACGGTATAGTTATGTTACATAAGTTATACAAATTTTGTGTGTCAATAATTAGTGTCATTTCCATTTCTGTGGAATCTAATTTCAACGACACATGCACTAAGAAGTTCAAAAAAAAGTAGTGACTTGGATAAAAACATTCTCCAAAAGTATACTTGTGCTTTCCAAATGCGTGTTGTTGTCCATTCGTTGAGAACGCAAAAGTCAGCTGAAAAGTTTATTTGAATAACACCAAAATATCCCTCTCCAAGAAACTGCTAATAAGCGATACATTCGATTGAACTAGTGGCATTTTCATACTGTAGGCGAGAAAACTTTTCCACTGTTTACATGTCTCCAGCATTCAGGAAGACCTTTGATTCAGACCTTCTTGCAACCCATCGGACGATATAATTTCTTCTAAGCCACTATCACCCTCCTACCCATCGGTCGAGTCATCTTGATGCTTATTCCTTGCCATTTGAACTTTTTTGCTTCTAACTGACAGAATTTTGACGTCCAGAGGAAACCTACGACTCAATTCAAGACGCTATGTTCTTTTTTGATATTGGAATCAAGAAACAAAACATTTTCCTACTCCCTAGAATATGCGAAAGACCAAACCAAAATAGGTACCAAATAAATATATGGGGAGTGGGAAAAAGGCCATTCTTAGAAATTTTGAAGGACCACTTGCCTCACTTACCCTGCAGGGGAGTTCATATGCGTACTAACATACCCCTACACGACGTTAACGAGGTTAACAATGAAATTGTTACAAATTGCTGTTTTTGTCTGCCAGCATGTAATCATATTGTGTCGAGCTGACAAAGCTATTGACATCTGAAGGCCACGTTTTCGATCAGGCACTAGCATTTCGCATACTTACGTGCCTTTGCCAATATTCCAGTCCCATTAGTCCTCCGTCCTACGGACTTCGTCCTAAAAATGGGTAGAAACCTAGCCATAAACCCCTCAAACGTGACCTTTTCAGTCTGACGTAGTGAATATCTGTTTCCAGAGGATGGCAACAAGATAACGCAACTGTTCCTTTTTCTACATACAATAGTTTCTTTTTCTACATACCCTGATTGGGAAACATATCAGGCTGCGTGCAGTTAGGTCCCATTCTTCGCCCAGCACACGTTCCACATTCTTTTCCACATTCAAGTCCCGGATTCTTTCCCTGATTAGGACTTTGAACAGACAAAAGTAATAAAGACAATCATAAAGTGGTTTTCAATTGTTGGTACGACAACACCAACACCGAACTTAATAGAAAGATACACACAGTTAAACAAACCGGTCATTAAAGATGGTATAAAATTCTGTTCATGAACGAAGATTCCGAGGAAAAAGTATATTGATCTCCAGCGAAGGTCTATGAGTAGAAATCAAACTAACCAAATGGGCCTATCCCAAAAACTAATGAGCAGTAATCTCTGTTGTTACATGGAATCCGGACTAGAGAACTTACGCAAACACTATGAAGACGACGAGGACAACGACTATTAAAAATATATTCACATTTTATTCGCAGTTATCTACATCTATTCAGAGTGTCTAGGTAAAAGCTTCCCCTTGCTGAATATGTTAAGAATGTGATCAGTTTCAAACAGAAATACCAGCAAAAAAAAAAAAAAGAATAAAAAAAAATTGCCGTAGTGGTTAACGTGCTCTCGGAAACAATACTTAGAAATTGTAGTTGTTGTTGTTGTTGTTGTTTTTGTTTTATTCTGTTTTGTTTTGTTTCTTGTTTTGCTTTGTTTTACTTTTCTACGCTGTTAAAGGTTAAAAACATGATAAACGTGCATTATAAATGTGCAGATCCACGATTCTGCGATTCTAAATTCATACTCTCCTGCGAAAACAAGGCCATCAATTGGTTTAACGTGGCGAGTAATTCACAAAACAATCCTACTAGCCAAGAAGAACTTACTATTCGGTCTCAACACGAACTTTCACAAGATTTAACACGAACATATCCGATGTTATTCCTTAGATATTACAGTTAACAAAAGGTTAGTCGACGATATTTCAGAATAGCAGACATGTTGGTAGGTGTACCCTCGTTGGGAGGAGGATAAACAGCCGGACTCCCAAAACGAGCATTCCAACATGTCGAGCATACCAACATATCGAGCATACCAACATGTGGGCCGTTCTGAAATATCGCTGACTGAAATGTTGGATCATCGCACTGACTCTTGTCTTTTTTTTTTTTTTTATCACATTAAAGATCACCTAAACGCGACGCCAAAGTATAAAAATATTAGCACAAGTTGTCACCCAAAGTACTCTCATTATAATGGGAAGTAATGTTATTTTCATCGTTCATTTTTCTTTTTTTCATCAACGATTAAAATTCGAACTCCAGGGCGGCTAAGATCCCGCTCCTTTCACCTTGTTTCCCGAGGCTTCTCTCTGTATTCTGTTTAGGGTTGCGAACTAATAAAACAAGACACATACTCTTTTCCATTCTTTCCTTTCCGCTGTTTTGTGTCAGGAGGTTTCGGAGGGTTTTCTTCAGGGGGCCTAGGTGCTGCTGGCGTTGAGGGGGATCCCACACATATCTATCCAAAGAAAAATTCAAAACACACAACTGTATGTATGCAGTTAAGGCTTAAGACAATATCGTACAGTAACTGTAGGTTTATAAACTCTGTCTTTGCTATCTAACAAATAGATTTCTATTTTGCCGTGCGTATGTTCAGTAATAGATCACAGCAGACGCCAAAATGTGGCGAGAACAAAAAATTGGCACACGAGGCGATAGCCGAGTCTGACAGTAATTTGTGTCCTTTGTGGTTGGTTATTCTCAAATCAGTTTGACATAGTATCGGAGACACCGTATAGGTGCAATACAGTTGCCCGTGAGCTGTAGTGAGATATACTTTCTGCCCTTAAACGGACTGAAACATTCGCGTCGGATAGCAAGGTTTCGTGTTTATTTAACTGATTTTAAGAAGGGATCATTTGAAGTTTCATTCTTGACTGAGAAAACGACTGAGAAAAATTGAATTTGAAAAATTGAAGACCTTTTGTTTATTGGATTTCTTACATTCATTTTTGTTCCTTATCTCTTAGCAATAAAATATTATCGTAGTTCTGACAACTTTTCGCCATTTTAAGACACAGAAAGAAAAACTTTGAAATGATGACTCAGTCGTGCATCTGTCCTCTAATGGCTCATAGGCGATAAACGATCAAAATTATTTAATTATTATATAAAAATACAGGCACTCCGAAAACACCAAGATGAGGTCGTCGTTTTGTTGAGAAGGGCACGCTGCTACGCTACTCACTATCTATTCTTATCTTATTATTATTTTTATTATTATTATTATTATTATTATTATTATTATTTTTAATATTATGACTATTTATTTTTTATATTATTTTTGTTTTTTTTAACTTGACATTAACTTTGTATTCAGTAAAGCTACACTGGCAGGGAAAGCCAGAAAAAAAAAATGATTTTCTGATCGTCCTTGAAACTTTGTGAAAGCTTACTTCATTAAAAACCACAATTAAGGTAGAAATGAAAATATGAGAAGCACTCTCAGTCATCCTCACTAGTCTTGTCCCCCTCAAAAGGTACCAAAAACTTCAGTGTGTTGTATTACTGAACATACCCACGCAACATGAAATCGATATGTTAAAAAATGGCGCAGATATTTAGATGTTTTGTTGCGGCAGAATCATGCGTGCGTGACTCTACTATTTGTGTGACGTAGCGGCGGTCTGGACCGAGGCTTTGCTCCCGGATGACTACCCTTGTTCGGTTCCTTCAAAAACGTTTTCTAAGGTAGATTTCACAGTCGAACGGTTAGTTCTTACTTTATTTACGGTTTCACGGACTCCTAACGGCTTATGGCAAGGCACAATCATGCGTGCGTGATTCTAGTATTTGTGTGGGGTAGTGGCGGTGTGGACCTAGGCATGACTACGCTTGTTCGGTTCATTAAAAAACTTTTTCTAAGGTAGATTTCACGGTCGAACGCTTAGTTCCTACTTTATTTTCGGTTTCACGGACTCCTTACGGCTTAAAGGGTATTAAGGTGTTTCTCAAGTTTAAAAGGACACACATGTAAGTTTTCTGTTTATTTTGTTCTCAATTATGCTGTAACTTCTGTTTATAGTTTGGCACTCGGTCTGTTGTAATTTTAGGTTTCACTTTTCTATTTTTCCTAGCTTTACCTCGCCTTACCCAGCCTACTTTGCAACACGCAGCTCCTAGTCTCGTGTTGTATCGTCTCAGTGTATTGTCTTATGTATGGATTGAATAAAAGTTTATTGTTATCGACGTGTGCGTAACGACTCTGTGAATAGTTTCAATTGTGGTTATCTTTCGAAGGCAGTCCTGCGACCACATCTTTTCTGCTCAGTCCTTACATGAGGATTTTGGTCTTTGCAATTGTAGTAAGTGCGCCCAAGCTCAGTAATATGCCGTCCATCTTTAATTTGCTCCACTAAAACTTGGTTTTCGTCCTTGCTCCGAGGGTTTTTATCCGGGTTCTCCGGTTTTCCTCCCTCCACAAAAACCAACACTCTAAATTCCAATTCGATCTGGAAACAGTGGACGAAGAGCCTGTCCGTTGGATATGCCACTGCAAATTCTTATTTATTTTATTTATTTATTTATTTTTTTTTTTAACTTCGTAGTCAAATAAATTGTTGCTTTTCTACTAGCTTACCTTGGAAACTGGACAGATACAGTGCCTGAAATTCAATAGGCAGATATGATATTAGAAAGTTTCCTTTTTAAAATCAACTAATTGCGAGATTTTAAAATTTAAAATGTTCGCGTTTTTTTTTTTAGAAGACAACAAAGCATCACTGATCCGAGACTAAAACGCAAACAAACTGGGATGTCTTTCAAGAAAAAAAAGTTTTGAATATTAGCTGTTTTATTGAACAGTCAAAGAAGTGCGTTGGAAACTAAATTTTATTTTCAATTTGTCCGTTTGTTGACGTTACTTCAGAAAACAATTTTAAAATGAATGGTCGAAGATTATTATCCTGGTTCACCGGAAATTCTCCTCCACAAAAAAAAAACAACAAAAGTTCTATATACTAGTTATTTTTTGAAACAATGAACGAATCGCATCTTCCAGGATGCTCTGCTAAATAAATCCTAGCACATTCTCACATCCATGATCATCTAATCATAGTGATGCTTAATCATGAAGGTTGGTTTAACAGATATCTTAGCGGATGAGTCTTCAGACGCATTACATCTAAATGTGGGACTAGGGTGTCGAAAAGGTAATTATATGAGTTTTTAACACGTGCTACCACAGATTTTAAAAAAATATATATTGCCATGATCAATTTTGCTCAACAAGACGCCACTGATCTTACCTGGTCCATTTCATTAGAGAAAATCCAGTTTTGTGTGAAAGTCCCAATTTTTTTCCAAGAAAGCCAACCGAGATCCGAAAAATTAGGTCGGAAATTCCATAAGAGCCCTTAATTTCGGCGGGTGTTTTCCCCTGACACTGACTGGAGGGGTACGCCATTGATATCCCGGCTTTTAGTGGCAAACTCGCATACAGTGATAATGAAAGGCCCAACCTTTCAGCCGCTTTTACAACTGAAAAACAGAACAAAAACATTCCGTCGTCTTTTAATAACGACAATTAATATATGACTACCTCCGTGAGCGGGCAAGATGAAGTAAATCCTTCGCTTAAAATCATAACAAATTCTTTACCTTGGTCAATAACCGTATCTGACTATTATCTGCTGTTGCCTTAAATGATTACCAGTTTTGGTTTTTTTTCACTTTTTTTTTTTTTGATAAAGAACTATTAAACAAAAGAGTATAAGTGGTGTCAACCGTGCTCTGTTACCTGATAAAGCACGGTCAAATAAGCAAGTCGAAATGCTGAGCTGTTTTTAAAGGGCGCTACAGTTATTATGCCTCGCAGCCGCTTGCAGCAAGAATGAGCTAGCGTCGAAGTTGGAAAGACTAGACTGCTCCCACTGGCTCTACCCCGAGCACAGGAGAGAATATCAGAGAGCAAGCTTACAAACTGATCACTCGTCGGATGAGAAATGACTCGAAATTATTCCAAGATCGGTACTAAGCAAACGAGCGTTACTACATACCATGCAAGTGTTGTTTGAGCACTTTTACAAAAACAAAGCTTCTCATCATAAACAGAGAAAGCTTAATTGGTTTTGTCTGTCGTTCTTTTACTTCTTAGAAAAATTGCGTGTAATTGAGAATTTGTTATGCTACGTGCTTTGCCAGAATCTAGCAAAATTCGTTGAAATATCAACTATTGTTGATATTGGTCTCCGTGAGCCATATTTTCTGCTGACAAATAGCTCGTCAACATTGCATTTGTCTGGATCAAATTTGTCAAAATTCCAGATTCATGTTATTAGCCCGTGCTCTGCTCTCTGATAAAGCATGCTGTTTCAGCCAATCAGAGCGCTCATTATATGGAATTCGTTTCTCTCACCTATCTTATCCAGTATACTGAGAAACGGTAGCTTTGCTCCTTTTTTGAACCTTGTAGGCGTTGCGGGAACTTTAACGGAAATCTTGGGCGTCACTGTGATATCTATTTTAGCTCCTGTTTCCAATTTCGGTTTAGTTCTTCTCCAGTCGGTTCTAAAATTGATCTGAAATGTCAATGGAAAGTTAATGGGATGAGAAGCTAAGAAAACAGCGATCAAATCAAGACTATATGACCTACGGATGGATGGAAAGCCGGACGTGGAAACATAAGGAAGACAGACGGACAGAAATAGTGAAGATCGGTTGAGTGGCTATCCGCTTGCATGTCTGAGTGATTGGAGCGATGACTGGCTAGTTGACTACTAACGTTTTGAAAAATTCACTCGCTACATGTAACTGATCAATGGACTGACTGGCTCACTCAGTAACTGACTGTTAGTTTACCTGACTAACTGACGGACCGGCTTTGATTGTTTCACTGACCGAATGAATGGCTGACGGCTCGGACTAAATAACTGCCTAACTGTTAGGCGGACTGACTGACTGACAGTTGCTTGACTGCTTCAATACTTGGTTGACTTACCAATCGACTTTGATTGACTGACTGGCTGTCTGACAGATGAAATGACTGACTATCGGAAATACTAGGTGACTGACTGCCGGCTGACTCTGTCTGTCTGTGCGTCCGCCTAAATAACTGTAGTTCATACCGTATTATCAGTTGTGTAACAGCTTCCTTCGCTCCAACTACATTCACCTCCAAGCGATACCCCACCACTGACAGAGAGTGATCGTTTAAGGCTTCCCTAAAAAAATAGGAAAAAAAGTTCAACAACTATTACAACAACAATTACTTTTTTTTTTCATTTGATTAGTCATCGATGTAACATACTGCTTATCCGAAAGTGCATTCAAAATGGTTCGATGGTAGCGAATCCAATGTTACGCTAGCAAGATTTCAATCTGCTTTAAAAT
>Ga0126337_10001525_pt1 | contig 14079 bp, 16 predicted proteins | sample DipCmetagenome_FD_92527 | JGI IMG/M metagenome (GOLD analysis project Ga0126337, IMG submission 92527) | Coral microbial communities from La Bocana,Puerto Morelos, Mexico - Diploria C A metagenome | ecosystem: Host-associated > Invertebrates > Cnidaria > Coral | place: La Bocana,Puerto Morelos... | reverse complement strand
CATCGCACTCATGGTTGTAATAACTGAGAAATACAAATTATAGAACTCATTCAAAGTTTATGTCCGATATGCGCGTCGTTTGGATCGTGTTATAATGCAGGTTTTTATCACGGAAGTACTTCAAGAACCTTTAATTCCGGAGAGGGGTCGCTCAGAGTCACAACAATTTGAAAAAAATTAATGATTGTGTTAATTCACCAAAGGAATCTTATATGGCACAAAATGTCAGATTGAGTTTTTCTTTTTTTTATAGCGGTATCCTATTCTATCGTTATGTCCTGGGGCCTCAGGGTGAGGTGGGGGGGGGGGGACGTTGTCTGTCCACGTATAAGATGCCTTACCATAGCGAGTGTAATTCATTTAAAGTTGAAGTCGATTTCAAATTGAAATGAACAATTCCAAACAAGGTTCGAAAAGTAGTACATTTTATCTCAAAATAAGAGAATAAAGCTATGAAGACAGGACAACCTGTCCAGACATGGTTTATTTTAATTTTTTCGCTCTCTCCCCCCCCCCCAAAAAAGGAACGCTTGATCGTCCAAGGGGGCCTATTTGTTTCTATCTGTACGCTAGCTGTACATGTTTCGAAAAGTCATGTTGCTTGTGACAAACGTCCTCAAGTAGCAAAGGCTGATGAGATCAGAGTTCCCCTGAAAACTTTTTTTTGTGACACCAGCAGTTCAAATTTCCGACTGTAAAATATGCTTAGAATTCGTATTTACATACCATTGCGTCGGAAAATAATAACACTTGATTTTAGTTGACCATATTGTGTCTTGAGAATTAAAAGGTCAGACGTGCCACAAGCCACAGATTTGCACTGTTTTGTTTGTCCAGTGGATTTAATATTGTATATGCAGACGGCTGACGACCGTTCAGTAAAATACGGCTTGGAAAGTACACATATTTTTTGGCACAAAAGTCAAATACCTGTACATAAATACATTCAGGTAAGGAACAATTTAGGTCAATGTAGATTATATTTGATAGAAGCAAGCGAGACCACTATAAAGCTATCCGTTTCCTATCCTTAACTGTGGAAGCCATTACATCTGATAAAGAGCTTTTGCGAAGGAAGTCGTTCAAAAATGTTGGCGACATTTCGGCTTTCAGATATGACATAATTTCCAAGAAAATGTCAGTTTAAACAATACGAGGGAATGTAAGTGCTTATGACTGTCCCCAAATTGGTAACATCACAAGAAAGCATGGAAAACCTGAGAAACTGAATATTTTCTTTCCGGCTTAGGACTGTTTGCAGATTTCTGTGAGAATGAGCATAGAATCCTCTTGTTGCCTGTAGTAACGAACAAATAACAACCGCTTGAAAGAAATCTTCTCCAAATCCCACTATGGCCATTTATATTTTTATTTTCAGTTTAGTTTGTTCTCCAGTCACGACTTCAGAGGTCTGCATGTCACGATTAACGCATTCCTCAGCATAACTGATTACCCGGAAAGTAATAGGTAGAATGGTCAATTTGGATTCGATGGAAACCTATAGAAAAGTTATATTCCGAGCCAATTACGAGCAGTAACAGAGATGTAGCTAGATGTAAACAAACGAGTCATGTGTTAAAGTGATACGCTAAAAAGGAGTTTATGTATAAACATGGTATGGAGACTCATGTCTAGGTATAGAATTCCGCGGTCAAAACCAGGGGAACTACAATACATACTGATCGGATCGACGGCCACACTTTAATATATAACTAGGCACTTAAAAAATCGTCAGGAACACAGAGAATCAAATCCTACAGTTCAATTCTGACTTGCATTTTGGTTCTCAGTTTTAAAATTCGATCATGGCTGCGCGTTCAAAGAGATTTATTATTGTATAGTAATTCCTATTGTCAATAAGCCTCTTACAGGAGGTAATCTTAATCATGTCGAGAAATAGACTAGCGTTTCCTGTCTGTGAGAGGATTAACAACATTTGTTTTCCTGAAATGACATCATAATTTGAAAATGTTTCAACAAATTTATGAGATACTTGTGAGTGTTAAAAAAGGTGAGCATATATCTGCCTACAGGAAGAAATTTTTCCTCATACCCCTCTATTGCCTTTGTTCCGCCTCTTTCCCTCGAATAACGATTTCTATTCTCGGGGGCGCGGGGGCGGGGGGTGATGTTGCTGTACGAGGGGAATCCTGAGTCCTGCTTATGTTAGGAATTCTGTTCAAACGTAAGAGTTTGATCCAGTTCTTCTAAAATCCGATTTCATTAGTATAGACTCTTAGACAAAAAGAGAGAATGCTAACGAAGAAGAGGGCACATTACCTACGTTGAGCTATTGGTAGCTTCTTAGCATGACTTGCGGACCTGTGTCGGCTCTAAGGAGCATGCGGGAGTTCACGGTTCATGGAGGAGAATGGTTATATAGTTCCAAAAACAGCTGGATTACTGGACTCTTCTATCGCTTCTTCGATTTAGAATTGGCCATTGTTAATTCCATTCAACGTGAAACAATGGTCTGTGCGAAAATGAACTATCAGAGTAATTGCAATATAATAAGATTGCGTTTACAAAGGCGACCAATTGTCCTTATGCACTTATGATGCAGAAACCTAGTATTGATTCGTGTTTATATTATGCTAAAGAGCTAAGGTTAGGTGTTTCCTGTGCCACAAAGGAAAGATATTTCAAGGGAAAGAGGTAAGTCGCGGATAAATTTAAATACGATAAGACAACCAGATGAGCCTTACGTGTCACTCCACGAATTATAAAAAGTTATAAAGTTTATTATGCGGAAAGATAACAAGATCAAATAACCTCAAGGCTTGTAAAAGCTTCATAAATTAAGCAACGTTTAAATGAAGCTTCATTCATTCCAGTTTTTTTGTTGTGTGAACGACAGATAGTGTAGTATAAGACTTAAATACGTTAGCCTTTCTGTATACTGCCCACTTTAGTCAGGGTTATCTGATGTTGAACTTTCAGTAACTTTTTTGTGAACTTAAAAGCTTATTAATTAAAACATCTTCGCATCGCATTGAGTCGCTCATTTACCAAAACATAAAGGTCAATTTTATTCTCTTATTCTGTTTAGAACTTTTCACGAAAGCATTCAGAAATGAACAACTATGCTTGTAAATTTTGATTAATGCTATGAAGAACGAGAAAGGAAGCTCAGGGTGCAAGCATAATGATATCTTTGTACCTGTTGGAGAAGGCAGACAAATAGAATCTGGTTGACTAAACATTATCACAATCTTTCGGAATGTGAAGAATTTTCAGTTTTATTCTGATTATATTAGACATGTCAGATACAAATTTCAATGATTGCTTTTTTTTCACTAATTGACATAAAATGAAGTGAAAGAGGGGAAATTTTTTTGCAGAAATTTTTTTCAGTTGGAAATTTGGTAAACATTGAAAGGCACACATGTACGATACTAAGTTACTTCAATCATGTTATGTGATTACCATTTAGTTTTCACAGTGAGTGAAAACATCGCAACAAAGAATGGCTCAGATACACCAGTATAGTTCTGATTTTAGTTTAATCAGTGTTAATAGTAAGAACTCGATCAGATGTGTAATGGGTTAAAAATTAAAAAGGCAACATAAGCGATATTAAACTACAATTTTATCTATGTTAATAGCAGGTCGAGTTATGTTCCTAATATTTGCATTGCAGCGTGCAGTTGTGGAATTTCAATTGATCCATTATTTGTACATCTGCTTATTTTGAATTCAGTTTTTAACCATAGCATCAAGGCTATATTAGGATCAAAATAAACTCAATTTTATAAGTAAATTATTTGTAAAGAAACTACTGTTGCAGGGTTAACCTCAAGGTGTGTTTTTCCACAGATCAGAATCACCCAGGATATGAATATCCATACTGGTAACAGAAAAGCTTCTTTGAAACTTGGAGAGACTACATCCAAGTGCGCAAGATGTGGAAAAACTGTTTACTTTGCGGAACAAATATTTGGTGCTGGGAAGAAATGGCACAAACAATGTTTCAAATGTGTAGCTTGTAATAAAACTGTCAACAGTTCTACCATGCGAGACAAGGATGGTAAGGAAAACAATTGCTTTATCGCAATAGGTGTTGAAGTGTTATTCTAGAAAGTGTCTATATACCTCCCATGGGTTTTCATTTTGTACTCCTCTTCCCACTGCCCTATGCTGCATCCCTATGGAAAATCCAGCATGGGTTTGTACTTTCTTATAATATGTTTTGCTTTTGAGAACCCTATTCCTCCTTGGAATTTGCAAAAGAATTCTCTTTGGGATGGGTCTAGGGATGTTTTGCTAGAGTCCGGCACACATTCAGTAATTAACACACTAAGCTACTTGCCACTGGAGAAACAAATTCTAAGTTGTCCTGATAGGAGTTCAATCTATTATTCTCTGCATACCTGCCAAAGCCAGTCAGACACTAATCAGTTGTGTACTGCAGGAAAGAGATGAAAGATAGGTCGTATAGGTATCTTGCATAGGACTGATAACAAATATTTAATACTGTTTTATTTTTTCATACATTGTCCTTTATTTATAATGCAAACTGCATGATTTCCAGAAACATTGCTGCACTAGAACAGTACTTTGTTTGCACCAATCAAGATGCATGTTTTGCTGCTGGAACTATATTTTCATGTGATATGTGATAGGAAACAAATAATGAAGGAAGGTGCTGGCCCAATTAATGTGGGACACAACCTTAAAAATCCTCTTTCTGGTGACACTTTGTTGGTCTTGGTAGTACAGTTTAACCGTTATTAAATGGTTACCCACAGGGGAGAGGGATTGTGGTCGCTGAAAAGGGGTTGGCTGCTTAATAAGTAAAACCCCAGAAATGGTCCTCATGGGGACTTTGATTACTGGCAGCTTTATAAAGGTGGTGCACAAACCTGCCTCCCATCAGCTAGGAAAAAATTGAATAACAACAACAATTCCATTGCTTTGTGTTCCAAGGTGAGCTGTATTGTGGCAGTTGTCACACCAGGTTATTTGGTACAAAGGGATATGGCTATGGTGTTGGTAGTGGTGTGCTTAGTACAGACACTGGAACGGCAGGAGAAGTTGTTTCTACAGCTCCAAAAACGGCTCCTGTAAACACTGGCGGGTGTGGTCCAGGAAAGAGTTGTCCACGATGTACTCGAGTGGTGTATGATGCCGAGAAGATTCTGGCAGTTGGAAAGGTAAGTTAACTTTGATGTAAGTGCTAATGTGTACATCGGCGTTTTGTTTGTATGCACACAGTATGTTACTTTTTCTCCCTATAACAAAACAGGAAATTATCAGAGATCTGCAAGCTCATTAAATTCATACTAACCACGTACAATAATAGACTGCTGGCAGTCTGTTTTACTCTCCAAATTCAGGAGGGGTTACGAGGAGAGAAACTTTAGCCTAAAGGAGAATGGGCGAAGGGACTGGCTGCCAGTGGTGTGATGTTAACCAATTCAAATTTTCAGGATGCCTTCAATAGTGGTTTTAATTGTTACTCCAAGACTAAGAGAGTTTTGGACTTGCAGAAAAAACTGTTACCCCTTAGTATTTTGTTGATAATCAGACTGAATGAGAGATTTTATTTTGATTTTATAATTATTATCATACCTATTATATATACATGCAAAATGGAATAAAGAAATATATGGTTGGAAAACTTAATGTAATGGGCGTTAGATTGTGTAGTTCATCATATTTATATTAATTTTTCTTCCAGCCTCTTTTTACTTTTACATACCCTTCTACAGCTCATATAGCACAATATTTAATTAATGGCACAATGCCCTACCATGTCCTTGTTATCTGCATTGTTTTTTTATTGATTAATATAGGTTTTTCACAAGCAATGCTTTAAGTGCCTGACTTGTAGCAAGGGTCTGACTCCAACAACAAGGCGAGACCATGATGAAGAAATCTATTGTCGAGGTATTCATTTTGTTTTGTTGCTTAATTGGCTTCTGGTAGGAATTGTTGTTATTGAGGAATTTCTTGGATACATTGTGTTGTTTCAGAAAATATCCATAACCCTCCCACAGAGGGTTTGTTGCGGTTTGCGCCCCCATCCCTCTGGAAAATCCTTCATTTCTTTGTTCTTCATTCCTTTGTTAATTTTTATTGAGTTGCTGTTTACTGAAGGATTAATTGACTGTATTGTTCCAGAACATGTGTATACCAACCCTAAGGAAAACCATGGGAAACTCTGAGGGAATTGATATAGAGGGATACGGGATACAGTCATTTTGAGGAACAAAGCATTGTGTGGTTCCAGAAAATATCTATACCTCCAGCAGGGTTTCCAGTAGAAGCCTGTGGCTGGCGGAATTCTGCCAGCTTTGAACACGAATCAAGTTGCCTGTTCCAGTTATTAAAATTTGGACACATATAACAATAAGCCTTGCAAACTTAGATGTTCCAAAAAGAAAATAGTATTTAAAAAGGTGAAACAGTGCATTTTTTTGTAAGTTCATCAAGTGCTTAAGTACAATACCTTTCCTCAAAAATGCGTGAAATTGCATCTTTGGCAACCTACAGTTTCAAATTTGAACAGTGAATTGTGAATTTGTGAATACCTGTTGGTGTGGTTATGAACTTATGGACCCACTCATTGATCAATTTGGTGTATTTATGTAAGGTAATCCTTTATTTCTTACAGCCTGTTATGAGAAAGACTTTGCTCCTAAGGGGTTTGGATTTGGTCAGGCCCTGTCCAGGACATGAGAGGTACACCAAGCCAGCACATACCTCCCAAACAGAAAAGACAAACCACAACAACAGATGCAGAGCAAAACAAGTAATTAGGTCCCAACATGAAAATCTTTTGGCTGCTATTTTCAGTCACTCCACAAGCTCACTGTTTAACCCTTTAATTTCCAAGAGTGTTCAACATTTCCTTTCTCCCGACATGGACAATAGCTTGTTAAGCAAACAGGTGGCGAGAATAGAAGAAAAACAACAAGAAGTTTGCAGTATCCTGATGTAGTTCTAAATTCTCATAACTCATGCTAAAACAAATGTATGGAAATTAAGAAGAAGAACTGATGGTTTAATCTTGGGACTGAAATGGTTGATAGAAATAGAATGTTAGAAGAATCTTATGATTTACCAAAACCAAACTTTTCTATACATTAGAATTTCATTTGACTTGCAGAAATCATTATATTTGAAATGCATGATTAAATAAAATGCTAAAATTTTAAGTGTCAAAAGGAGTTGGTGCGTTGAACAGATTAAATATTTTAGTCTTAGGTGTTTTTTAACATAATATATAAAACAATCCATTCACTCTTTTTAGTCAAGTTTAAAGTTTCAAGCTTTTCAGGTTTTAAGGTAAAGTTTTCTTTGTGCCTTATATGTTAGTAGTGTATTTTCTTAATAAAAAACAGTTCACCTTCATTTTTATCTGGACGGTTATGTTTGTGAATTTTATACCATCATAAAATATAGCAGCAGAACTGAGATAGTTCAAATTGTAATTTATTGTTTTTGTCATGTCTGGTATTGTCTGGTATTAGTTTGAGAATTTCCTTCCTTGTTATTTCCTGTACGAAAATTTGGATTACAGTCGTTTTGCTAGATTGATCATTATACCCAAATGTATCTTTTAATACGCTTCGGCAGCACATCAGGCGAGTTTAGTCGAGCTATGATTCATACCACGAAGCTATCTCGACGAGACATCGTAAATACCCACCAAAATACCCACAGCAAGACCGAACAAGCAGATGATGATGTGCTGCCGAAGTGCACCAAAAGGTACGAATAGGTATAAACCGTACCTAGCTTGCGTAGCTTGGCGGTTTAAGCGATTTTTAAGCAATTTGAACGCCAGCACACCTAGCTTTGAGCTTTGATGCTTTAATAAAATAAGCGTATTGTCTTCTCTTGTTCTGTGTAAGCGAGGTTAAGCAAAGGTTCTTTGAGCTATCTCGTGTTCAGTTCATCTTACGCTGTTTCCGAAAATTTGGGTGACCTTTGGGATACGAAGAGATGTTACAAAAATTTGTAACGCATTCCCCTTTTCGTACCCCTGTACTGGTTTGAAGTAGAGGTTATGCCTCCCAGAGGTGGAAGCACAAATTCTCATTAAAACCAAAATTTTTTTGTTCTTTGGACATCGTTTGCACTCGATCATCATAAGAAATCTTTTCGTACACCAAGTCGGCAAACCATGCCCATCAGTTCGGACAAATGTGCTGTAAAAAATCTGACTATCGATATCGCTTTTTGTATTATGCTCCCACAAAACGTATATGTATGAACGAGCTAGGTCCATCAAAATCATGAAATATTTTCCCTTATATGGTTGCCGATTAGTTTTCTAGGGCTTACATTTGAGATTTGAAAGGAAGATCTAAATTATTTCCAGCATAATTAATTTTAATATTTCATTTTAATTGTATCTTAAGGCGGGGGTAAACCTGAAAGCCCTATTTTGGACGGGTATTATGGTTTAGACGCGAAGATCTCGTTTCCGTTTAAAGCAATCAAAAATCTCTCTTTATTCCACATCTCTATGTTGGGGCTGTTTTGTAAATTTTTTGGTGATTTTGGGGGATAAATAGTGTTTCTCAAAAGATTAGTGAAAATTATGGAAATAGGGAATTTTGAAGTTTTGGTGACCTTTTAAAATTAGAATTTAAAGTTATCAATTGGTATACGTAACAGTTGCCCACCAACCCGGGGTGCCCCTTCAGGAACGTTCAACTGTCTTGTGGTGTTTCAAAACTTTTTTTGACCTTTTAATCCTTCTGTAAACTTCTTAAAATTTCACTTAAATTCATGTTTACCCCCGCCATAATAACTGTACCTTAATACAGTCGAATGTATCCATAACGAAGCTGATTTCTAATCTCATTGAATCTTCGTTCGAAACCATATTTAACAAAAAGGAACTCGAAGCTGTGACGGCATGTGTCGACGAACAATTCTCTGAAAACGAGACCTCACATTATTTCAACAGTTTTAACATCATGAGCAGCACTCGGGAGTATAAGGGAATTAGTTTCTTCATAACCTAGCGGTTTTAAAACTTGGAACGGACAAGTGGGGAGGGTAGTGATCGTCAAAGGGTAACCAGACCATGGTTCTGTTTTTTCTTGAACTTAGTATCACCCGGCAGAAAACTGCCGCAGGTGCAGAACGAAACACTGGGTACTAGAACCCACGGATCAAACTTTAGTTGAATTATTGATAATGTTGTTAAATTCCCTCTCGTTCTTCCAACGCAGTAATTTACAGATATTTTAAGCCTTGGCGTACCATCTCATCAAGGTGAATCAGAGATGAAATATTTTGCCAAGTACTGGAAATGTCAAACTGTAGAGCTGCAGAGAGAAGAATATAACAACATGATCATCTGAGTTTATGACAAACAATGCCGGTCTGGTCCTTCAGGTACCTGCTGCTGGCTTTGATTTTTCACTCCGTGTTTTGTCATGACAAAGGTTAGTTAAGATTTATCTTCCCAAATTAAAATTCTATTTAACTACTTCAAGGTAAACTGAGAAACATTTTGGATAAAGAAACTGGTGGGCACCATCATGGCGGAATGACCCATCATGGCCGAAAACTTCATCTCAGTGATGGTCTTTGCCTCGACTCAGCAAATAACAATATTACAAAAAAAATTCAGTTTTTTCAGTAAGGTCTACTTTGAAGTTAATAATTGTTCTTTGGTCAACAATATTTGTATGAACTCTAAAAGGACGCATTTGTCTGTTTGCGACAGCGTAATGGAGTGTCTTGCAGGCACTGGTAGATTAGATTAGCTACAGACTTATCTTTAGGAAATTTGATGATCTCGATACTTTTCAACACACATCGTAAACTCGATCTTATGTTGCGGTAGAACAGGTAAAGAATACCCCAGCCCAGTACCCACGCGACTTGAAGTATTGCTTTTCCCCTGGGATGGCACGCTATTCCATCTCCATAGCAATTTCTAGAAACTGTTTGCACTCCTTGGTCACACATCTGGTGTGTTTATGAACTTCTTTGCAGGAACAACTATTAAGCGACACAAAGAATCTCTTCTAAAGTTCTTTAAGCTTAATGATGAAATCCCTGCGTCAGAAAATGCAGCTTTGAACACTACAAACAGTCTGGCGAGATGTGAACCCCTAACAAAGAAAGACTGCGACCAAAAGCACAAAAGTAAAAGCAACACTGTAAAAAAATCATTTCGTCCTCGCTATTATGACGACGACGACGAGGAAGACTCGGATGATTACGATGAAACTCCCGACGACGAGGACTTTCCGGAGGAAGCCGAGACAGGTTCTTACCGATCTTATGAACCTCGGGATCACGAATGGCCATACGATGATGAGTCTGAGGATTACGATCGTGAACCTTGGCGAGGTCAAGACTTCGAGGATGAAGACTTGGAGCCCCATGAAAGGCCTGGGTACGAAGGAGACATGGATGACTGGGACTGGGACGCACCGAGAAGCCATCGTGAAAGACACGCTTTCAAAGGTGCTGCGATCATTTATCAACCCCATAAATTAACTTAAGAGAGAATTAGCATTGAAGTCAAATATTGTTTTGCTACTGTCTTGCAGGTAGAGAAAGATGGAGGTCACACGACGTTCCACAAGACGACGATGAGTTCGAACCAAGCTATTCCACTAAATATCACCATCACCCAAGACATACGCATTATCGACATTATCACCATCAATATCGACCTCCAGTACGTGCAAATTATAGAACATTCGGACAAGCCGCGCCATCATGGCCTACGTACTTCCAGAAGTATCCAGGGCTTAGCCCTCTCACTGCCCCTGTGCAGTATGTTACTAATCCAGCGAGCATGGATTGGACAAGAGGTCCCAACTCTTACCCATCAAGCTGGCAGCCTCGGTATTACTCTCCTCCGGCAGCTGCATCTGGACCTCAATCGTTCAACCCTCAGCTAGCAGGCCCTAGCAGATTAATGCCCTACCAACAGAACCTACTCAACTATCAAAATCGGGAGTCCAATTCATTTTTTATTCCACCACATCATATTTCATCGCCTTCATATTTACAAGCTTCGACGCGTAATGTCGTGGATTTTTCTATCCCGAATTCTCTTCCTGGGATAGCAGCGAGTTCCCCTCAGGTATCACATCGTATTTATCATTACCTTCCAGTAGTTTCTCACTCCAAGCATATAATTAGTCCGTTTTCTAGATTTTTTATTAGACATCGGGAGTATTCTGACGCAGTTCTTAACAGACTCAGAGACATGAATCTTCATTAGTACGAGGGCACGATCTGTTATGCTGTCTTGAAAAGTGAACTAGATTTACGTTAATTAGTATTTGTGTTTCACTGCAACCTGATTGAAAATTTCATCAATAACGGAATAGAGAACTTCATCGCCGCCATACAAGAACTGGTTAAGCCCTTGCGATTTATTTAAGTCCTAACATTTATATTGGACATTAAATCAGGTGGACACGAACATGGTATATGTGTTATGTTTCATAACGCAATTCTGAGCTAGACAGACACAGGACGGCAGGCTGACTCAAAGCTTGTTGTCAGTGCTGTGGGTCGCAAAATGGGCAGAGTGGTCGCAGAAAGCAATTGTGCATGTGCAGGACTAATCATTTTAACATCCGCTGAGCAAGAGTTAGACACTACTCGCTGGACCGGCCGCGTTGGCTGAAGCGTAGGACTTGAGACTGGAAACGAGGCCATTGGATTTGGTTGTGAAACAGGACGCAACAAAGGTGTGGGGAAAGCGGTCGTCCGAGGTAATCCTGCTGAACTTGTGGGTAATGCTGGAGGTGTTGATGAGGCGTCAACTGTGAAACATTCTGGAAACAAAAATAACAGTCAGGGTAAATTTTCAGTGACGAGCTAATCTGCGGTAAATCAGTTCTCAAAAGGAACCTCGGAGACTCTAAGCAAGAGGGTACAAGATTGATGCGCTCATTGTGAACCAACACCGTCTGGAGAGAGTGCTTTCAGTCCCAAGCTCGATCAAAATATCAATTCTCTCTCTAATCGTTTTCTGTTTCAGGAGATTTTAGTAATGAGAATTTGACCGTCAATCAAGACGAAGATCCTATTCTCAACACAACGTCTGTTTAAAAAATGCGTTCATCACTAATGATTAGTTGAGTGAATTAAAGACTAGATGATAACGTTTGAAGCTATGAAACATCCTTGCAGCGATTATCTGAATGTTTCTTTCCTGTTAGTAATGAGGCGACATGTTTGTCTGTGTGCATCCTTACTGCACACGCAAGTTCACACGTTATAAGATGGACAATGATACTGGGCAAATGAATTAAGGGGGAAAGTTTCTAAAGAAACTGTGGCGCTGCGTCGGTGGGGGTAACAAGGTAATTTGGTCATATCGACTAAGTTGAAAATGTAAATTGGCCACCGTAACGAGTTAAAAAGCTGACGTTTCGAGCGTTAGCCCTTCGTGAGAGGGCAGATGGCACTGCTACAGCTTTGCCTGCCAGATTTAACTATCTTGGCCGTTCGGTGACCCTTTCTTTTCCTTTTGATGGACTATTTTTTCAACCGATTTTCTATGTTTCGCGAGAAAATGAAGAAAATCTATCGATAACAAGTTTGAATTTTTGCAAAATGTACCATCGAATTTCGTTCGGTTTAGCTCTTCGTTTATCTGTGCGGCAGTTTCAAATGCTTGTTGAAGTGCTAAGTTTTGTGAAAACGTTGGCAGCATTTGGAATCATTTCAGCAACCGATTCACCTATACAAAATATTGTTAGGATTAGTTTTCTCTAAAAACCCTGGAGACCATGCTGATTTGTGCGCGCCAATTTTTCAGAATCAGACACCGTCTTTATCTCTGAAAGAAGTCCGTAACCTCATTTTTTTCATTTCTGAAACAAGTAATTCATTCTCTGTCTGCAGTAGAAGTTTAAGGAACTGATCTATGGAGTAGAACATTTTCCTCGTCCTTAAAACGCCGGGCTGAGTGAATAAACTTCTGTTACCATTTTACCCTAAACGTTTCTTCACGTATTCCACTTACTGACTAAAAGACATCCAGGGTAAGACATGAAAGAAAGGAATATGAAAACAAAAACAGCCATTCCACGTGCTTTCGACAAGAACCAGTTGAGGGTGACAAAGTTTCTGCGGGTGCTGTGGAGCAAAAACGATAATATGAATATAACAAAAGAATCTTAGTTGACTACTGATGAAAGCAAGATTTTTAGTAATATAATTTTCTTGAAATAAATGAACATCTTCCTTAAGATGTTTTCACTGAGCGCCATTCCACTGAAGACACAATACTAAGGTAATAAATTATGACACGGAAAAACTGTACTCACCCCTTTGTTACGCTACGAAAGCATTTTAGCTCCGGTCGGTTTCCAATGACTGAGAGGTATGATTACTGCTCATGCTCGCTAAGCATTTAAATGAATTATTATTGTTTCTGTACTGCTTTCTTCCAGGCCTTAACGGTCAATTGTTATCGGTGATGTATCCGAAACAAACGGCCCCTGGCTAAGAGTACTTTTCGCCTCAGATCAGACTTGTCTAATTAGTCCGGGGCGAAAAACCTCAAGTTTTCATCTGATCCCCTCACCCCACGGGTCTGGTTGTCCAAACTGGCCTTAATCCATGATTGTCAATTAAAACAATGAAGGTAGTTGGTGCATAATAATTCGTTGTTATGTCCTGAACTTGACAATAAGATCAAAGCAAGCGCTTATCTTAACCATTTGCCCTTTTGTCTCCACGTGGTCTGTCACAATGGATTGGATTTCACGTTTTTTGATTTTTTGACAGCAACTCGGCGGGAGCTGACCATAATTGTAGGCTTGTTGTTATTTCGTTTCATATTTCAACGCGTTAATTTTATTTGGCACTTAAAGCTGCCAGCAACACGAATCGATTAGACCAGAAACATTGAGGAAGATAAGAATTGATGAAAATAAATTCAAAAGTAAATGAAGTTTACAAAAGAAAAGTAAAAGTCTTCGGAGCGAAGATTGCACTGCACCAAAATGGCTTTCCTGGGAGCGAAAAACGTGCATAAAACGTGCAATTTGATTCCGCGGCAGTTCGCTAAATGGGGAAGGATCTTGCTTAAGGACGTTCGCGCGAAAATTTTCTACTCGATAGATTTTTTTT